>ERZ1066136.74-NODE-74-length-112038-cov-55.727762_pt1 | contig 112038 bp, 99 predicted proteins | sample MGYA00382783_ERZ1066136 | MGnify/ENA primary metagenome ERZ1066136 (study PRJEB33369, sample SAMEA5778366) | biofilm metagenome | biome: Industrial cooling water; feature: Water cooling tower basin; material: Biofilm | place: United Arab Emirates | collected... | reverse complement strand
ATTATCTGATAATAATCTTATTGCGATCGCAAGATCCCTGCATTAATAAGATAAGCTTATCCATTAGAATATATTATCGTTTGAGCATTCTTAAGACCAGAATAAGATAAGTTATCTTCCAGAGAAGCGATCGCAGTGAAGCATGGAATCCAAGCTTGTAACCAAAGTGCTTATATAGCAACGGTTCTAGCTTTTTAGTATGTTTGTTTTTTTCCATGAAGCTTCTGGGATCAGAAATCAGACGTTTATCTTATTAAAATTGAGACTAAAACAATAAGTAATTCAAATTATGAGGAATTTCAATATGAATATTTGCGCCTTCTCAGTATTGACAGGCAGAAGTATTGATATTGTTGACTTTTGGTTTAATGAATTGAACTGCTCATAAACCTAAATAATTTATTCAAATGTTTAGAATTACGAACCTGTACAAAACAATAAGGTAAGGCTTTTGAATAAGATAAGTTTGGGGCAAGTTGTAACTACGATCGTTGGCTTAATTACGGTTTGTTCATCTCCATCTTCGCTGTTCAAAAGCTGTTGTGTCAGCAGCAATCTCTATTGGGTGAGAGAACAAGGGGGCTTGCACCAAATCCCTATCCTTGATGCTTCTCTTCATGTGGTAACGATTGTTCGGTACGAGACGTAGCAGTTTCCCTTTGAGTTGAGACAATCCCGACCGCTGAGTAGGGATGGGGCATGGTCAGTGATCAGTCTGGCTTATAGGCTTGGAGCGGTGGCGATCGCCCTTGGTTGAGGTTCTGAAATACCTATCAATTCGGGAATGTTGATGCTTGAAGCTCATTCTTCATTGATTAGCTTGGGTTATCAGTTTGGGGTGTTCCAGTAGTGGTAGGGATTCCGCTTTGGGCTACAATCCTCTGCGATAGTTCATTTATCTCAACTCAGGATGTTTGACTGAGCATGACTCAGGAACTCGAAGCACAAGCGTTAGCCATTTTAGATTCCCTCGTTTCGACACCATTTGATGAATGTGTTCCCATTACTCGCGCTTTTAAGAACGTGACTGCCAATGCCAGCATCTATGCCGTGCGCCATCGGGAGCTAGGTCTCCTTTATGTGGGTAAGACTCGCTACAGCCGGGAACGGTTTCGAGATGGGCATAAAGCGTTTCTCTGGTCTTGGCTCGATCGCTACAGCCCTGATGATGTCAGACTCTTGCTACACTCCCTCAATTTCATTGAGCTTCAGACGTTATCATCGTCTTTAGAAGCCATCATTATCGCGGCTGCCAAACCACCCTACAACGCCAGATACCCTGCGAGGGACTAATGCAATCAGCCAGTACATCCCGACCTCCTCAACAAAATGATGAACATCTTAGCCCGGTGGCGGCAAAGATGTTCCTGGCGGCACTGCCGGAGCGGATTCAACGGGCACTGCTGGCTCACGCTCAAGAAACTCAGTATCCCCTGGAGATGGTGCTTGAAATGGCGATCGCAGGCTTCCTCGACAACGAAGCCATTACCTTCGCCGATTGCCGTCCTGAGTATGAGTAAGGTTAAGACGGTTTTGTTTACACTCACACTCCATCACCATTCAGAGTCCCTCAGCCGTGGTCTGAGGGCTTTTTATTGGCACACTAAAGATGGTTTTGACTAGATGATGCTCATGCTTGCTGGAAAGGCAGAGGCAATTAGGGGTGGAGAGACGGGATGCGAATTACCAATGAGAGCAATTTGCCAGAACCGTTATATCAGGCAATCGTCGCTCAACAACAGCAGCATTCGCTGGGGGAGGCAGATATCTCCTGTACCCAGTTGATTGATGCACCGCTCATTGCCTGGATGTGGCGCAATTACGGGGATCAGGTGGTGGAAGATGCGGCTGGTCAGTTGTGGGCACTGTATGGCTCAATTGCTCATTCCATTTTGGAAGGGTACGCGGGGGCTGGACATCATGTGGAGACAGAGGCGATCGCTTCCGTAGATGGAATGCGGGTGTCGGGGCATCTGGATCTGTTGGTGATGCCGGATGGCACGATTCAGGATTACAAGTTTACGAGTGCCTGGACGGTGGGGGAGGCGAAGAAGCAGGGCAAGCCGGAATGGGAACGGCAATTAAATGTGTACCGCTATTTGTTGGAGCAGGATGCGCGGTTGAGTTTTCCTCCAGTGAAACGGTTAGAAATTGTGGCGATGCTGAGAGATTGGGGTCCGCGTCATGCACAAGATGGACTGAAGCCGGTGGAGGTGATTTCGATCCCATTGTGGGAACAGGAGCGGGTGGAAGCCTATCTCAGGGAGCGGGTACGACTGCATCAGGCAGCTTTTTCCAAAGAGATACCGCCTCAGTGTTCACCGGAGGAGCGGTGGGCAACACCAACCACCTACGCCATTGTTAGACCGGGACGAAAAACAGCGGTGAAGGTGTTTCAGGACAAGGCAGAGGCGGAAACATGGCAGCAGCAGTCTCCAGCAGATGCCATTGAGGTGAGACCAGGGGAGGATAAACGCTGTCTCAACTATTGCCCCTTTGGAAAACAAAAACTCTGTCCCTATGTGGCTGAGTAGGGGAAGGGACAGGAAGGAAGGGCGACCCCTTGCAGGTAACGCGACGCGCGCGCGTTTGCGGAGGAGCGATCGCAGGGGTGAAGTGAAAAGTTTGTATGGTTTGAGATTTTACCGTACAAACTTTGAGTCGCGGACGCTCAGGCGGGGCTGAAAGCAGGCTCTTTGATCGCCTCTCTCTGGGTAAGAGGCACAATGGAAGGAGAGTGGTGCGACCAATGATGACCCATACCCTGCTGCTTGCCCCCCAATCCAGTTCGACTCAAGAGACTTTTCGTGCCAGTCTCGCTCCGGATTTGGCTGACCAGTTTGAACAGGTGATGCAGCGCGATCGCGAGTTCCTCCTCCAACACCCCAATCTCGATTACTATGTCCGTCCCATTACCCCAGTGGAGGTCTTAGAGGGGCAGGCTCTGGGAAAGGAGGTGCATGACAATGCGCGGGTGTTGGTGGGTGAGGTGGTGCCAGGGAGTCGCATCAGGTTGACGATTCTCGATGACCTGCCACCCCCGGTCGAGGAGTTTAGAGCCATTCAACAGCAGTTGCGGCACGAGATGGGGGCGAAGGCTCCAACGCTCAAAGACCGCATTCAACACAATCAAAAAGCCCGTCCGAAGGCAAAGGGATTCGGTGCGAAGAAGTAGGGGCGATCACACTGGAACTTATCCTTTTCGATTAATTAGTATTCTTATTCTTATTGTTTTCTTGTTAAAATAAGATACAATAGAATGAGTTTACTCGTTCCTCTATGGATGCTTCCCTCCTTCATCATGCAGCCACTCAAGCCAAAACAGGCTGGCTCCAACAGGCACTCACAGAACTGTTGCCGCAAGTGTGGGAGCTAACTACTGAGTCTCCAGGGTGGGAAGAAATCGCTTCTCAGTGGGCAGCTCAAATCGATCAACTGTTTGAACAGAAGAAACTCACCACGCCGGGGCAACAGAAAAATCGGCGCACTGATATCGCTAATGCTCTCAGAACCATTGACCCCAATCATCCTGTCATTCCGTTTGTATTGCTGCCCTCTGAGGTCTATACCCAGTTAAACAATGAACAGGCATCCCGTCTCAATACCCGTGAAAATAAGTTCTTTTCCACACAGCAAGCTAATGAGTTAGTGGAGAGGGCAATCCAACTTCTAGACAGTGATGAACCGGATGAGGTGGCGGCTGGACTCGCAGTGTTAGTCGGTCGCCGCATTAGTGAAATCCTTATTTCGGGGTTCAAACCCAAGACGGCTTACAGTTTACTGTTCTCAGAGGCGGTCAAGCGTCGCGGCGAGATGGGGATGGAGTTTGAAATCCCAACCCTGGCGACCGCTGACCGGGTGTTAGCGGCGATTGATCACCTCAAGCAAGTCTGGAGTATTGATGACCTCAAGGCGCTAGACCTACCGGACAACCATCTCAAGCGCCGAATTAATGCCAGGTATGCTGGGGTGCCTCATGCCTGCCGTCAGCACTTCGCTGACCTGGTGCCAGGAAGGGAGGCGGAAAATGATGATGGCGAACGGCTCTACACTCATCTGTTCCGGGCAGTCTATGCGGAGATCGCCACGTACTACTACAAGCCATATTGGGTGCCCGATCATCGCTTTAAAGCAGAGATTCAAGGGCATTTCAAGCTGACTGAGGACGGGCAGAAGATCCCAAATTATTCGGCTCGGCAAAACTATGATGACTACCTCATTCGCGATCGCGCTCCCGGTATGCCAGGGGTGAAACTGGGAATGCCAGGAGTGCAGATTCTGAAGGTGTTTCAAAAAAGGGAGACGCTTGACGGTAAGAAAGAGGTTAGCAGGACGTTGGAGACCGGCACTATTAATGCGTTGCTTTACCGAGCAGTCGATCGCCTCCTCTTCTCCAAACAGTGGGCAGAGGCGGGGACAGCTCTGGTGTTGCTCACAGGAAGGGCGATCCAGACTCTCATGGAACAGCAGTTAGAAGAAAAATCGGGATTTTCCATTCTGGCGGATGGGGTGGAGGTGCCGACCCTTACAGGGGCAAGTCAGGTCGTTGCAGCCTGGAAAAAGTGGCAGCAATTAGAACCTCTGCCGGGGGTGCAGATTGATGTGGCAGTCCGGGAGGTGTGCGATCTCACCTTTGAAGATTTGGTTTCATTCCAGTCAATTGAGGATTTAAGGGCAGTTTATAGCGCGATCTCAATCCACTGGTTCTGTCCAAACAATGTTGAGCCAGTGGCGTTTCTGAGGGCGATCGGGACAAGTGAAACAACAGGCTTTGAAGCCGCTAGGGGTGATCGAGGAATCAAGTTAGGGCAACACAATGTGCAGAGGCTAGAGGCGTTGAAGGAGGTGACGGAGATGACGGATGAACCTGTTAAGGCGATCGCTCTTAGACCGGAACCAAAGCCGAAGGTGCGCCATCGTCGCAAAACAATCTCCGTCGATCCGGACCTCCTCAGAACCGTTGCTGCCACCTTTGACATTGAAATTCGTGGTCGCGGCGGGGCAAGCGGTCTTAGTTATGAGGCGGCGCTAGGACAACTATTGGAACATCTCGCTCTGGGGCGATCGCCTTCCTCGCCACAAACCACTCCACAACCTCCCCACGATGACGGAACGATCTCTGCCATCAAAGACCAGGCGAAAACCCTCGCGTGGCTTACAGGACGAATGGAAACGTTGGAACAACAGGTGAAACAGCTTCAGCAGGAAAGGGATGAGGCTTTACACCAGGTGCAACAAAGGGAAGATTCTGCTCAAGTCGAACTGCTGCAACTGGAAAATCACAGGCTCAAACAAGAACGCGACGAGGCTTCCAGTAAACTGCAAGCCTTTAGACAACTCCTATTGGGTTCCTCGATCAACCAGGAACAACAAAAGGTTGAGGAGAAGACAAGTCAACTGATGGAACCTGCGATCCCTCCTTCCTTCACCCAGCCCCCAGTCGATGCCTCTGAACCTCCTAAACCACCTAGAAAACGTATCCCGGAAGAGGATGCGCTGGGGCACATTAGACGCGCCGTACAAGCCATCATGACCCTCAATAACCAACAGGGAAGAGCCTTGGATGATAAGTGGTACATCTCCTTTCCTGTTGTGCAGACATTGCTTAGAGCCTACGGACTATCCGCTAATCAGAAAAATGTCAGTTCAGTGTTTGAGGAGATGAAGGAGGAATTAGAGAAGCATCACGAGCGACATGCGATCGGTTCTCGTCATAATAGACGGCATCCAAATATAGAGAAAATTAAGGATTTGGTGAATCTGAACCAGTAGGAGGTAGTTGCAACCTTTGAAACACTTTAGTAGGTATCATCCGCTCAATTTCTGCGATCACATCAGGGTCATATCCAGACGCTTCTAGCCACCCCGTCACATCCGCAATTGCTTCCTCCGTTGACCAGGGATCTATACCAGAAGCAGCCTTGGCAACTGGATCACCCGTAGGTGTTTCGATCTTAAACGTAACGGGTGATCCAGGCTCTAAATACAGATCTAACCGCTGTCGCTGTAAGGACTCCCGTTTAGATTGCCGTCGCTGCAAAATTGCCCATAACTGCTCCCAATAAGGAAGATCGAGGCTATATACTCGAAGTTTCTCCCCCTCATATCCTGGATGGGAGCGTGACCAATTCATCATTAGTTTGATGCCTAACTGAGAGAGCAACTGGTGAATGATCTGGGTGTCACTCATCCCCTCGGTGATCGTGTAGTGGAGCGCAACCTTGATTTGCCGCGTCAACTCTCTGGCTCGATCTGCATACGGCTTCAAGTCGTACTTGCACCATTGCCAGCCAGATCGGATCTTGGAAATCAGTTCATCTAAGCCAATCTTTGAGCGAAGCCAGCGCCGGAGTTCGGAGCCAGAGATGTCCCAGGGGCAGTATCCCTGGTTCCACGTTGCCTGTTTTTCCAATGCTTTCGTGGTGCGATCTACCGCAACTCCTGGAAATAATTGCACTTCCAGATTCAATAGCTCCCCGCGTCGTCTGCCCTCGTTGTCCCACAGCACGTCCTCCAGAGTGAGGCTATCCAGGCAATAGAACTCTTTGAAGTAGAATTTGGCGACGGCTAACGATTCTTCCCGACCCAACCCCTCTTTCTGCTCCAGCATGAGGAGTTCGCTATACATTAAGTCCTCTGCGCTTAAAATTGCCTGTGCGTCCACTTTCTGCTGTTCTTGTTTGGCAAGTAGCAGCAGGTTTCGCATTGCAGGGTTACTCTCTCGGTCTTCGATGGTAACTGGATTCCCTTCAAACTGAAGCCGAATTAATAGTGCATCTCGCAAGTTGTGCATCGCAAAGTTTTGTTCAGCAGCAATGCGGCAGAACAGGTTTAGGTGGGGGTCACTCTGCCAGTCATAGCGGCTGATTTCTCCGGTGACATCTTCTTTTAAGCTGGAGCGAATGAGTTGAATTGTGGCGGTTGCTCGTTGCTGAAGATGATCTTTTAGCTCTAAAGCATTCGTGGAACGGCTTACCTTGGAGAAGTTGCTGCCTCGTTGGGCACACCAGACAGCCCGATCCACAGGTTCTCGAACTCTGCCCAAGGCTTGTGCCATGTCAGCATCTGTGCTGGAAGTTCCTGTAAAGATACCGTAGACCGTTTGAATAATTCCTTGAGCCTCGATGCTAACTCCAGTTGCCACTGAGGGGGAACAGATAATGATGTCGTACTCGCTTCGCTGTAGCACTGCATCGGGAGTTTGAATAAACTCTCTTTCGCATTCCCCCCCGCTGGTTTCGGAGTTGACCAGTAGCACTCGCTTGTCAGGTGCTTCCTTTGCCAGTAGTCGGGCGATCGCCTTACTCGTTCCTTTGCTATCTGTCGCAATAAACAACACCTTCCCAACAGGTAACTGTTGAACCTCTGCTAACAGTTCCCCAGTAATGACTGTCCGATCTGGGGATTGAATAAACCGGACTGGATAGCCTGCGGATTGGTAGCCATTGCGGACTAGAAAGATGGGAGTATCGTCCCCTCTCAGTTCTTTCAAGTAGTGGAGGGTCGCGTTATCGAGATCTGCGTCAGCCACAATCACGCGACGAGCTATCCGGATCAGTTCTCGTAGCCGGGATAAGAGGGCGGGACGTTTACCATCACGGGCACAAGTGGAGCTGGTCAATAGGTGCCGGAGAACTTGGACTACTTCATCGAGGATCAGGTCACAGTCACAAAACTTGCTGGGATCAATACTCAGTAAGGAGTCTACGCACAAGCCAACCCGCAGGGTATAACCGGCTCCATTAATAAATTCGCCTTTGACCTTATCCAAGTCTCCTTTGTAATCTAATCCCAATCGGGCGGACAGGTTTCGCATCAGAGCAATTCGGTGTCCTCCGGCGATCGCCTTTTCAGAATCTTTCACCAACGCATGGATTTGCTTGGTTTTTCCAGTTCCTTTCGCGCTCTCGATCGCAATAATGCCTCGCTCTGGCAGGTTCTCAAGCACTAAGCTGGATAGGTCTGCCGTCACCACTTTTACGGCAGCAGGATAGGTCAGTCGGTTCTCTAACCGTTGCCAGATCATCCAGTGTTGTAGAGGAAGTGCCTGGACGTAAGCTGTTTCCCAATCCGCAGCTCCACCCTGAACAATCAAATCATCCACTCCCTTCCCCTGAGTGGCTTTCCAGCTTGCAACGCTGGTGGGAGAACCTGCTTGATGCAGCAATCCTCCAAATCGATACAGAGCAACAGAGACTCGCCGTTTGGTTGCTTCTTTTTCGTCCTGGTCAAACGCCAAGACGAACCGCCGACCATTCGCGGCAAATCGGGCTGCATCTTGACTCAGCCGACGAGTTCCATCTAATAGTTTTTGATAACCTCCATTGACCCCGTAGAAAGCGAGGGGAACAAAGCCTTGGCTGAGTAAAGCAAGAGCCTTTTTACCGCCTTCGGTGGGCACCATTGGGATCTCAGGGTGTGCCTCAATCCATTTCCAGAACGAGCCGAATAGGGGAACTTCTACCCCATAGCGATCGCCAATTAATCGCCGAATGTCAGATGGAATTGCAGGTAAATAAGCACGAGATCCGTTCCCGACAGGAGTTTCGTATTTCTGAACTTTGCCTTTCTTGGCATCTTGCCGGGGATGACTCAGCTTTGCCTGCCAGCAGGAACCATCTTCATTAACCAGCAAAATGGCATATAGATTGGTTCGTGCTTGGTATCCAAAACGAGTCACATTCCAATTCAAAGCCTCGTGAATTGGATAAGTAACGTCGCCACCAGGCAAAACTTCAGTGTCAGCAACAAAGTGAGTTGCGACATGGTAGAGAGATGGAGTGATCCCCGATCCCTCAACAAACTCTCGCTCAAACTGATTTTGAAATTCTTCAAACGTTGTTGGAGGCTTCGTTGCTCTAGTCTGAAGGGCTGCAATCATGCGGCACCTCCAGCAGTAAGAGCGATTGCCTTTACCCTTTGTCTATGAATTCCAATCAGAAAGACTGGCAGAAGCAGGTGACTAAGACTTAGTGAATTCTTACTAAATCTCAAGAATGTTATGAAAAACTTACATTTTTCAAAAAAAATATACATTGCTGTTCCCCTTGATACAAGCACTTCAAGGGGATAAACAAGCCATACGAAACTAGGGCGTAGCCCCAAAGGTATTGCACCTTTAAGGGAACTACCCCTAAAATGAACATAACAAAGCTAGGGTATTGCTACGCTCGTCGTAAGCTGTTACCCCCTTTTCCGGATCAGCCACTCTCGGTCGCCAAACTTCAAGTTGGTTTGATCCAAAGGTTTGAAACAATTGAATAGTGTATAAACCCTGTCTGTGTAGATGGGGTTTTTACTTTGTGCCTTTTTCTGTTTCTTCCTCCTTACTACTGTTTCAAACTTGATGAGGGAGAGACTGGTGAAGCTGAGTAGTCTCTCTTATGTCCTACAGCTTTGCCTGGATGATTTGATTGGCAGTTAGCTTCAAATCAGGGAATGTAGGAATAAAAACCACCTGCTCGTCACGATAAACCTCCTCGTCATACAACCCTTCACAGAGGGTTAGAACGGTAACGCGCTTATCAACGGGCTTTTTGTTCTGATCCACATTCGTCCAATCCACCAGGACGTAGCAGGGAATTCCAACAATGTTGTATTCTGCTCTCTTCTTGCGGTGATCGGTGATTTCTGTACCAGTGCTAACGACCTCGACGACTAGAGGCGGCTCTGGTTCATGTAGTTCGATCACAGCTTCTCGATCAGCCATTGATTCCCATTGGTCTCTAGGCAGGACGACAACATCAGGGACTCGACTGGTATCTCGTCTGCCAACCTGCGGCACCCTTACAGCAACTTGTCCACCCATTTTGGATACCCAGGGGTAGCCCAAACGAGCGATCTCAGCTTTGAACTGGTCGCTAAGGAATTCCATGATGTCGCCATGTCGCCCCCGTGCCTGACCCACTTCTACTAATACTCCTCGATCGAGTTCATAGCGGGTGTCAGTCCCGTCTTCATAGGTCAGCCATTCCTCGAAGGTGACTAATTGTGGCGCTACAGTTGTGGTCATCATGATTCCTCCATGACCTGCGGGTTTTTAACGCTGTCCTTCTTAGCCTTTGCTTAACTGGCAAGGTCTTGTCGTGAGTTAAGCTGCTCCTTTTCCTTATCCACGATTTCGAGGTATTCCTCGACCATCACCATGATCTTTTTCGAGAGAGGCAGGGCGTGCCATGCCTTATCGGATCGTAGGTTTTCAATACGGTCTTTAAGATCACCAAGAACAACGGTGGTTCGGTCTCTGCCAGTGTTTGCCATAGAAGGATTTAGGGTAGTCGTCATATATGCACCTATACCTTACTTAGATGGATCTTCTCCATTTTGTCATCCTACTCTTGGAAGTAGTTTTTGTCACCGATCAAACGATAATGCTTTTTCGTGACAGCCGTGACAAGGATGACGATCTTCTTAACAATCCTTTAGGTTTTTTCGTGACGACCCCAAAATCCATGCTGCTGAAGCGCGATCGCCTTTACTTTTCAGGGGTGGGTGGTTTCCAGGGATCGATTCCGTTTTGCTGGAACCACTGCTCGTAGTAAGTCAGCCTATTCCGGATATCATCATCCAGTGCATAAGCCTCACCTAGCTTCGTCAAATCCCGTTCTAAGGTTTGAATTTGTTGGCTAAGTCGCTCATTGCGCTCATCCTCTGAACGAGTCACTCCAAAAGCGGTATCGAAACGTCTTTCTAGGCTTTCTGTTAGTAAAGCCATAGAAAGGGCTAAGGCTTGTTTGTTTCCTCGAAAGGCTTGCCAGAGCCAATAGGCACTAACAACTTCTAAAGGTAATGCCCGAATTCGACTTCCTCCGCGTAACTGGTCGGCATCAGGTTCGATGTCAGAAATCGCGGGCGTATAAGTCTCTCCTAGTAAGGATTTGAGGGCTTTGGACTGCAAAAATTCGCGGGCGTTTCGTTCGGTCAGTCCCACGCATTCCGCCGCTTGCGTTTGAGACATTCGGTAGGAACCATCGGGTAGCATGAAGCCGTTAACGCTAAAGGAACCGATTTGAACTGGGGCGCGGGTTGCTTTTACTGAATCAGTCATAAGTAAATGTCCTTACTTCTCCCGCTTCCCATCCGAATTTGCTTGTCTAATTTTGAACTCGCCCCGATCTTTAGCTTCTCTAATACCAAGCTCAATCAAATAAGCAGCGAGATTTGCGGTAGGTCTGCCTTGGTACTCAGCCCATCCCTCAAGATCTTCGTGAACGGTATCTGGCAGGGTAACGTAAATTCGCTTGCTCACTGATTCACTCACAACCTGGATGCCCTTCATAGTAACTCTCTAGTGCTGCAAAGTCGTTAAAGTCAATCTTTTTACGACTAATAGAGTCTTTAATGTTGCTAATTAGTCGTAAATTTATGTTAGCCTAATTCGTAGGAACTGGATACCCCTTACCTACCACTTCGCCAGTTACTACCCGCGAACCTTTCTTAAAGGCTTACGAACATGACTGAATACCTTGATTTATCGGTGGTTGAGCCGATGACAGACTCGCTTACCTTTTCGCAGGAACTCGATCTGCCACCCACCCAAGAACCCTTCAGCGACGTGGCTGCGACTTCCCCTGCCACTTCCTACGAAGGTAGTACGAACGCTCATCCTCCCCTCTGGCGACCGACTGAGCCGCAATTCACAAAAGCGATCGCCCAGTATTACGGGGTGTCTCGTAAATCCGTCCAGCAGTGGTTCCAAAAGGTCAAAGATGCTTGCCCCTGGTTTACTGAGGCTGACCTGAAGCTACCGGACGAGCGGTACACTCCCCTCTGCATCGAACTGATGGGTGGTTATCGCACCTCTGGCTTACCGTTTGAAGCCTGGAAAGCCCAACTATGGGAGCAAAATCCGGATTTGGTGGCGGCATATCAAGCCTCCCAAGCTCAAAACCAGGCTGCTAGTGAGCCAGCGAGTTCAGCTATCACCGTTCGAGAGTCAGATCAGCCCCTCCCCGTACAGGGCATTCAACCCCTTAATCTGACGGTGGTTGATTCGACTCAACGCCTTGCTGAAGCCATTTCTAGCCTCAATAGCACCTTGCAGCAGTTCGTTAGTAATGACCAGACCCTTGAAGATGCCCTGAAGCAGAATGCCGCTCAAAAAGGCTCGCGGTTGGGGACGGAACTAGCGATCGCTGAGATCGGCAGCATGATGCAGGCGACGGAAGCTGCGCGGGTGGAGTTGGCAAAAAAGCTGGGTTTACTCTCCATCCCCACCGATCCACCCCAACAGCAGTCTGCCTGATCCTGGCGGTAGTTGCCCTGGTTGCAGTGCTAGTGACTGCCTCGGTTCTTAAAAACGGTCATTGGTTGACATTGCAACCCCCTGATTCCTCAAGCAGTCCAACCGCTGCTTCACCAGATCACTCCTCTTGTACGACTTGGTAAGTCTTTGAGGCTCATTTCATGAAAGACACCGCAACAGGATTTATGTTTGTCTGCTTCCTTTGTGCCATCGGGCTGTTGCTATGGGACAACTTCACAACCGGATTGCGGAAGGATCGGGAGTTGCGCGAAACCCAAATCCGATTGGAGCAAACCGAGCGCACCTTACTTTTGCAACGCTAGTCGATCGCCTTCGATCGCCCTAAAAGCTTTACTGCTAAGGACTTTTAACGATGTCTAACCCCTACTTGCAGCACTTAATCTCAGACCCTAACTTTGGGTATCTATTCCCTCACCGCCTTGCGCTTGCTGCCTTTGGCGTTCCCAACGACTATCACCTCCGCAAGCACTACCCGCGCTTGGTGGATGGGCAGCATTACATCAAGATTCGCGGCTCTGACCACGTTGAAAGGTTGTTCTATACTCTGGTCGGGCTACTGGCACTGTCTGATCTGATCAATACTCCCCAAGCACAAGCCTTTAAACAAGCCCTGATTGCCCATACCCAACCGGGAGGAGCAATGGTTCAGGCGCAACCCGCATCCTTATACCAACCCCCATCACAGCCCGCTTCTTCGCTATACAGTGAGCCGACTCCTACGGCAGTGCCATCTGAACTTGCGCCCACCGGCTATCCGGTAACAAGCAGTTCCCCCTTTGGGGGCAATTCTGCCCAAGCTGATCCAGCTTACCTGGTAGCTCAATACCTTCAACCTCAGATTGAACGCGCCATTGAGCGATCGATTGCTGCCAGAGTGCCAACTTCTTCTGGGGCAACAACTCCAGTTCCCTCCCAAACGCCACAAGACACGGCAGCACTGATTTTTGAAGCGCAACGAGTCGCTAGTGAGCAGGCACAGCAAACCGCTCAAACCTTGTTGAATGCCCAACGCCTGATCGCAGAACAGCAACCTTCAGGAATCCATGTCAGCGTCAACCTCTGGAAACGCTGGGATGACTGGCTTTCACAGCAAGACACCTGGGCGATGTCCTTGATCGCCGCTGCGGTAGTTGCTCTAGCAGGGATTAGTGCCTATTTCTTTGTGGGAGCGGCGGTACGCCCGTCTCCTGCTCCCAACTACTCAACCCAATCTTGGAGGTAGCCCCATGAGACGCATGGTGAAATATTCCCCCTCGCCGGACGAATCCCGTCCTTCCCTCAATGCCCATCTCGTCACGCCCCGAACCCGTGAGTTGAGTGAAACCGAACTCAATAGCGAACTGGAGCGGCTGAAGCGTCAACAACGGGGGGTGAAGTTGGCGATCGCCGAGTCTGAGCTAGAAAAAGACCGCATTACCCTGACCCAGAAACGGGTAGAGGTGGGCATCGCCAAAGTCAATCTGGAGTCCACCAAATGCGATTTCCTGACGGCAGCTCACAAGCTGGTCGAGAAACGGGCACGGGTGGCGATCGCCAGCGACAATGCCCAATCTGCCATCAGTGAGTGGAGTTTGAACCAGGATGCCATTCGGGAAAAGGTTCAAGGCATTCACCTGTCGGTGCAGGAAGCCACCCAAAAGAACCAGGACAAGGAGGACGACCTCCGCATGAGAGGCATGGCTCCTCGGTTTTCCCTCCGATAAACCCAATCCCCTTAAAGCCCTAGATACCAAACTATGAAACGACTGGCGATCGCCCTCTCGGTGCTATTGACCCTAAATCTCCTGACACTGGGGATGCGCTGGCTCATCTCCAGTCAGGTTCTTCCCTTGGGGAATGCTTTGCTGACAGGTCTGGTGTGTGTCGGGATCGTTGCCTTCACCTACTTTTCCACACTGGAAGCCAGTCCCCTCTATGCCTTCTACCACCGGGAGGCAAAAGTCTACGCGGCAGCGGGGTTAGCCGGAGTGCTGCTGGGTCTCTTGTAATGCTTGTGGCTGGAGGTTCTTGTGCATCTGTCCGATCGTCAATCCAACCATCTCCTGACGCTGCTGGCACTGCTGTCGCTGTTTACCTTTGCCGGGATTGGCGATCGGCAGAACCAGTGGCTATGGCTTTCTCTACGAATTGTGGGCTGTGGCGCGGCTCTATCGGCAGCCTACGGCTACAGCAAAGAGGAGGAAGACATTCAGGCGACTGATGAAAACACTCGTCTGCTGGATGCAGCTAGCGAGGTCAGAGAAGGCTATGAGTGGCAGCAGTACAACCTCCAATTGCAGCACCAACGGGAAATTGAGCAGTATGAGCAAGCCCTGGCTCAACTCCAAGTCCAGCTTAAAGCTGCTGAAACCGTGAACTTTGACCAGATTGAGGCGGAGCGAGAACGGTTAGCCCTTGACTACGATCGCCTGCAAAAGGAGCGAGAGCGGCTAGCTCAAGAACAGGCACTCCTGGAAGAGCATTATGACCGCCAGCAGCAAGCCTTAGAAGCTAGAGAACAGGCATTAACCGAGCGGGAGGAGCAGTTTACCGCTGACCTGCAAGCCCAGATCGAAGCTGAACGCACCCGCCTTCAGGAGCAGGAAGATGCCCTCAATGAGCGGGAACGTCTGATGGTGCAACGCTTTGAGCAGGAATGGGCAGAGCGGGAGGAATTTTATGGGGCGATCGCAGACGCGGCAGTGCGCGAGTCCTACAACCTGAAGAAACCGGATCTCCCCAGTGGCACCAGCCATGAAGAACTCCTGGCGCGGGAGGCAATCCGTTGCCTCTATGAGCATGGCATTGTCGTCAAAAAGCCCTTTGTCCGTCCCCTTCCCGGTAGTCGGTTTGAACTGCATTTTGAAGTCTTGCCTGTGCTGGTAGACGGCAAACTCAGCACCCCCATTCGCTCCAGTGGGGAAGCCCTTAAAAAAGTCGAGAAGGAACTGCTTAAACCCCTGCGGATTGCGGTTCCTGGCTGTTGCGCTGACCCGATCGTAGAACCGATCGATGGCGGGTTAAAGCTCACCTTTGATGTCTCTGGCACCGATTGGGAGGCACTCGATCGCGAACGCAAAGCAAAAGCCGATGCGATTCACGACCCTGATCCTAGTCATCTGGCAACCTTTATCAAGGAAAATCCTCAAATCTGCTTGATGGGGGACTCCGGCGAAGGAAAGACAACCCTAATCAACAACTTGATTGCCTTAATGGAGCAAGACCTGGGCGAGGGCGTAGGCTTAATCCTCACCAACCCTAAACCCAATGAGGAAACGGATTTAAGCAAGCTCAAGTACGCAGACTTTGACTCCAGCATCTTTGGCTTACTGGAAGCAGCGACCGAAATCCTGTATCGCCTGGATCTCAACACCACTGCCTTGCTAGAGCGACGATCCACCCCTGACAATCCCCTCCCGTTTTTTCCCCCATTAATTTACTTCTTCGATGAATTCTCAGAAATCGCCGGAGTCTGGAACCGCTGCAAGCCGGAGGTGATGGAAGAAGTGCTGGATGACTTTACCCGTTGCTTACCGCCCGAAAAGTTGCATGTGATGGACTTTATCCGCAAGCGGGTGTCTCCAGGCTCCTTCGCTGGAGACTTGCTTAAGTTCTGCTGGCGGGTAGGACGCACCGAGAAAGTCAAACTCCTGATTGCCGGACAAAACTTGAAAGCCTCTAGCATTGGCGTTTTAGTGACAGACCTGAATCAAACCGCAATTTTGTATTTGGGTGAAGCGATTCGGGAAGGCATTGAAAAGCGAGTGTCTCCCTGGCAAAAAGAGTCACTGAATCAAGAATATGCCCACCGTAGCCAGAAAGTTGCTGAGAAAAAAGCCAACCGATTTTATGGCTTATTCGTCCCAAAAGGCAGCAAAGCTTATTTTTCTACCCTGCCTGATGAATTCGCTTTTTCTAAAGTGAACTCATCATTCAACCCAGTGCAGCCCCAAAGTGACCCCGCACCTAGCGCACCAACCGCACCGGATTTGGTACAGGAGTTAGAACGCTTGTGGCAACTGCCTTCTAATGGTGCTGACTCAGGCTGCACCGATGAAGACGGCACCCGCACCAACGCGGTGCAGGGGCAGTTTGACCCCCTCGAACCAGAGATTACCCTTCAGCTAACTGAGGCAGTTCTAAAGAATTTTGATGTCTACAAATCCCAAACCAAAGTAATCGAAATTGTTTGGAATGTTGGCAAATCTGGTACGAGCAACAAGTATCGGGCAGCAAAGTGGAAATTCAGACGAATTCTCAAGAAAAACAATCGCAATTTACCCGGAAAACAATGGGGTGAAGACCCTGATGATTTCAAAAAATTCAACGAGATCCTTTAGCTATGAATCGCATTCTATTACTTGGAACGGCTGGGGCGATCGCCCTGGTTGTAGGTGGAAGGATGGCACTCAACCAGCACTCCCCGTCTAATTCCGCTCTGGCTTATGGGGCGAACTTGTCGCCTCCAGTTCAAGCCAACGCCATCCTGCAACCGGGCACGACCAGGACAACCTCTCCAAACCCTGAGCCTGCTCCCCCACCACTTGAACAACCGACGTATTACAGCCAACAAATCACGACCTGTGCCGGGAGTGAATCCAACGCAAACTTCCGGCAGCACCCAACACTTGATCCGACCTCGGTTTTGGGAGTAGTGGCTTACGGGGATTCAGTTCAGTTGACTGGGCGCACCATCCAATCCGATGGCGTAGTCTGGTATGAGGCGATCGCCCCTGACTTGTATCCCTCTCCGGATGCTGGAGCGCAAAATCGGCTCAATGCGGGGCAGATCGGATGGATTGCATCATGCTTTGTAGGGGGATGAGATGACAAGCACTTACATTTTGACGCGAGGCGACATTGTAAAGCTGAAACAGCCCTACCGCCCTGAAGAGTGGGTTCGTCGCAAGCCAAAGGAGTGGAAAGGTTTTGAATTCGGGATTGTGGTTGAGATTGTCTCCCACCAGTTCACCGTCAATGGCGATCGCTACGGCAACACTCAGATACCCCGCCAGGTTTCCCTTCATCTGTACGATGCTATGGGTCAACTCTTTATCGTGCCAGAGTGGATTGAAAAGGGGTTGATGGTTCCCTCCTATGTGGACTTTCACCTGAGCGAGTTAATCCTCTACCGAATTGCCTCTGATGATGGCTATCTCACAGTTACAGACTCGCCCGATTGGGATGGGTTGTGGGATGAGGAGATGTCAATTTTAAAGGAGTTTGAGGGGTAGCCCTTACAGCCCTGAGCTTTTCAATCGGCATTACTTTAGGTTATGCCAATTAAAACTTTTTATGGCATAACCTATAAATCTCCGTCTACTCTACATCTGCTACATCCCTGTCTTTTGCCTTGAGCCGTTCTGCTCTTGCCAGGAGGGACTGAATTTCCCTCAAAACCTCCTCTACTGTTTCAAGCCTCTTGCGGTTCCGCCATGACTGGTAAGCCTCCTTCACGCCTTCATCCATACCCAGCCCCGTGCTGCTGTCTACCCGCCCAATGTGCTGATGTTTGGTGTAGCCAGGTTCTTTAGGAGGCTCAATCAGTTGCTTTCTCCGTTTGGGGTGGCGGAGAAAAATGGGTTCGTGCGCCTGCCATTTCGCGTAGCGATACCATTCCGTGTTCCCACTGCCAGGGTAGAAGCGGGTGATTTCGTACTCATGAATCCAGGCTCCCTCTGGTGAGAGATCGCCAGCTAACAATTCCTCCCGAAGCTGCTGAAGCTGTTGGATGCCCTCAATGATCTTCTGAGTGTCAATCTCATCCATAAGGGAAAATCTTGAAAAGGTTATGCCATTATAAGTTTCTAACGGCATAACCTTTCTTATCGCCCTAAACCTGATTTAGCTGCCTCTTCAACGGATGATAAAGATTTTGTGGCACTTCCTTAAACAGTCGTGATTTAACCTGAGTCTTTTGGGAAACATAAATATGATGTACGTCATATCCTATGATGTACGTCATATCCTGCTCAAATCCCTTGCAAAAGCCCTACTCACTCAAGCAGCCAGAAGCGGGTCACTTCATCCGAGAGTTGCGTCAATTGACCGGATTGACGCAGGAGCAATTTGGTCTGCGGGTTGGGGTGTCCTATGAGACCGTGAGCCGATGGGAGAATGGGAGGATGCAGCCTTCCTCTCTGGCATTCAGGCAGCTACAGCAGCTAGCTCAGGAGTTTGGAGACGCGGGCAAAGCTTTGTTAGAACGGTACACATCTGATCCCCTATCTCCAGGAGCGCCGTCGTATGGTTCGACTTGAGGACTTAGTTCGCGGCACGACGGTTAAAGGGATTCTGCCGAATCACCATGTCGTCATTGTGGATGTGACTCAGCACAGTGATGATGTGATTGAACTGGTCTACAAGGATGCCAGTGGCAATCTGGGGAATGAACTGGTTTTGCGCGATCGCGAACCCGACTTAGAGATTGTTACCACCGGACAGCCCTGGAGCTTTGATGGTGACGGAGCCATGCTGCGGTTGGTATCGGAAGCTCACCGGATTCGGCTGGCACATCTCTTTGATCCATTGCTGGCAGTTCATACCTCACTGGTAGAACCGCTGCCGCACCAGATCACGGCAGTCTATGGAGAGATGATTCCCCGGCAACCCCTCCGGTTTTTGCTGGCAGATGACCCCGGAGCCGGAAAGACGATCATGGCTGGGTTGTTGATGCGGGAGTTGCTGATCCGAGGGGACTTACACCGTTGCCTAGTGGTTTGCCCTGGCAGTTTGGCGGCACAGTGGCAGGATGAACTATTCCAGAAATTCCATTTGCCGTTTGAGATTCTGACGAACGATCGCATTGAAGCGGCTAGAACTGGGAATGCCTTCACCGAAATTCCCCTACTCATCGTTCGTCTGGACAAGCTGAGTCGCAATGACGATTTGCAGGCGAAGCTGGCACAGACCGATTGGGACTTGGTGATCTGCGATGAGGCGCATAAGATGTCAGCCTCGTTTTTTGGGGGTGAAGTCAAAGAGACGAAGCGGTACAAGCTGGGTAAGCTGCTGGGGGATGTCACTCGCCATCTCTTGTTGATGACGGCAACGCCTCACAACGGAAAGGAAGAGGATTTTCAACTCTTCATGGCGTTGCTGGACAGCGATCGCTTTGAGGGGAGGTTCCGAGGGGGAACTAACACAACCGATACTTCAGACTTGATGCGGCGGTTGGTGAAGGAAGACTTGCTCAAGTTTGACGGCAAGCCCCTTTTCCCAGAACGCAAGGCTTACACCGTTGGCTACCGTCTTTCTGACCTGGAGCAGCAGCTTTACCACAAGGTCACGGAGTATGTGCGGGAGGAGTTTAATCGTGCAGATGCACTGGAGAATAATGGGCGCAAGGGCACGGTTGGCTTTGCGTTGACTATCTTGCAACGACGGTTGGCATCCTCTCCAGAGGCGATTTATCAATCGATCCATCGTCGGCGAGAACGGTTGCAGAAGCGACTTCAGGAAGAAGAGGCATTCAAGCGGGGCTTGGGTGCCCAACTTGATTTTGGACGGACGATCGATCCGGAGGACTGGGAAGACGACTTTGATGACGTGCCAGAGGATGAGCGGGAGTCCACTGAAGAGGAAGTGGTAGACCAGGCGACGGCGGCGCGGACGGTGGCTGAACTGCAAGCTGAAATTGAGCAGCTAAACCAGATTGAGCAGTTGGCGCTGAAGGTCAAACGCAGCGGTAAGGATAAGAAGTGGGAGGAACTCTCTAATCTGTTGCAAAATGAGGCGGAATTGTTTGACGCGCACGGGCATCGCCGCAAGCTGGTTCTTTTTACTGAACACCGCGACACACTCAACTACCTTGCCGATCGCATCCGTACTTTAATCGGTCGCTCTGAAGCAGTCGTGATGATTCACGGTGGCATGGGACGCGAGCAGCGCAAAAAAGCAGAGGAGTCCTTCAAGCAGGATGTGACGGTTCAAGTGCTGCTGGCAACGGATGCGGCTGGGGAAGGGATTAACCTGCAACGGGCGCATCTGATGGTCAACTATGACTTGCCCTGGAACCCCAATCGGCTAGAGCAACGGTTTGGACGGATTCACCGGATTGGACAAACGGAGGTCTGTCATCTCTGGAACCTGGTGGCAGAGGAAACTCGTGAGGGTGAAGTGTACCTGACGCTGCTGCGGAAGTTGGATCTAGAACAGAAGGCATTGGGTGGCAAGGTCTTCGATGTACTGGGTAAGGCGATCGCAGGTAAAGACCTCCGCGACCTTTTGATTGAAGCCATTCGCTATGGCGATCGCCCTGACATCCGGGCAAAGCTCAATCAAGTGGTGTCAGATCGTCTGGATCAGCAGCGATTGCGTGAACTGCTTGAAGAACGGGCACTGGCGCGAGACACAATGGATGCCTCCAGAGTCCAGCAGATTCGAGAAGACATGGATCGGGCAGAGGCGCGGCGGCTCCAGCCCCACTTTATTGCGGCATTCTTCCTGGAGGCGTTTTCAAATCTGGGTGGGACTGCCAAACAGCGAGAACCCAAGCGGTATGAGATTACCCACGTCCCGGCAATTATTCGCAGCCAGGATCGGCAGATCGGAGTGAGAGAACCGATTCTGCGGAGCTATGAGCGGATTTGTTTTGAGAAGGGGCTGATTAATGTTCCTGGCAAGCCACCGGCTGCTTTTATCTGTCCGGGGCATCCCCTGCTGGAAGCGGTTACAGAAATTACGCTGGATCGGCATCGAGACTTGCTCAAGCAAGGGGCGGTGCTGGTCGATGAGAACGATTTTGGTGAGCAGATACGGGCGCTGGTTTACCTGGAGCATTCGATCCAGGATGCCAGTACTGACAGCAGCGGCAAGCGGCGGGTAGTGTCGCGGCGGATGCAGTATGTGGAGATTGATGCAGAGGGCAATACTCAAAATGCGGGGTATGCGCCCTACCTCAATTACCGACCGTTGCGAGAAGAGGAGAAGACGTTCATTGCCCCGATTCTGGAGCAAGACTGGCTGAAGAATAACCTCGAACCCCAGGCGACAAAGTATGCGATCGCCCACCTGATGCCAGAGCATTTGCGGGAGGTGAAGCAGCGCAAAGAGGATCTGGTTGCCAAGACGATGAAGGCGGTGAAGGAGCGGCTGACCAAAGAGATCTATTACTGGGATCAGCAGGCGGAGCAACTGAAGCAGCAGGAATCGGCGGGTAAGACTAACGCCAAGATTAACTCAGCCAAAGCTAGAACCAGAGCCGATGAGTTGGAGTCTCGGCTTCAGCGACGGTTGACGGAATTGGAGCAGGAACGGAAGCTGTCTCCCCTGCCTCCAGTAGTTGTGGGTGGGGCGTTGGTCATCCCGATCGGATTTTTGCAACGGGTGCAGGGTAAGCGGCAGTCGGAGGCTGACTTGTTTGCCAGGGAAACAAAGCGGGTTGAAATGCTGGCAATGCAGGCGGTAATGGCGGCAGAGCAGGCATTGGGGCATGAACCGCGAGATGTGAGCCGAGAGAAGTGTGGCTACGACATTGAATCTCGTGTGCCGGGGAGTGGGGATCAGCCGAGCCGAGTCCGGTTTATTGAGGTGAAGGGACGGATCAAGGGAGCAGAGACGGTTACTGTCACCAAAAACGAAATTTTGACGGCGTTGAATAAGCCAGAAAACTTTGTGCTGGCGTTGGTGCAGGTGCCAGAGTCGGCGGATTTTCCTGAAGGGGATGCGTTTAAGGTTTCGACTACGAAGGGGAGTTACAACGTGGGGGATAACGGTTGTGTGGTGCGGTATGTAGTCAACCCGTTCCAGAAGGAGCCAGACTTTAAGGCAGACAGCGTGAACTATAACTGGAAGGAGTTATGGAGTCAGGGGAGGGAGCCTGGTGGCATTGCATGAGGAAACAGGGCATCTGTAAGGCAAAAGGAGGGTTGGCATGGTCGATCGTCAGTTGAATGAGCACGATATCCTGGTCTGCTGTGCGCTCCGGTTCAATGGGTACGGTTATCAGAGCGATCACTCCTCTCTTGTACCGCACAAGGCTGTGTCCGATTTTCTGAACACAGGACGATGGCAGGCATCTGATCTGGAATTACTGGCAAGTTTCTTCTTTCTGCAACGATCGCTATGCAAATGGGATTTGGTCAGGGAGCCAATCAATGGTGAATACTGGCAGGCATTTCGATCGCTCTTTTTGCAAATCAATGGTGCTGAGATTCCTGAAACTTACCAGCAACAGGAGTATTGCCAGCAGTGGAATCGAGAATTTCTTCCCTATCGAGATGAATGTGTAAGGCTTGTCCGATCCGTGTATGAAAGGAACCAATCTACTAGAAACGCTGCCCTGTAATTTTTAATCCGCTACTTTATCGACGAACGTAATGACTTACCGCAAAAAGCTAATTGAAGTTGCCCTACCGCTAGAAGCGATCAATATGGAATCGGCGCGGGAGAAGTCGATTCGGCATGGACATCCCAGTACGTTGCATCTGTGGTGGGCGCGGCGACCGTTGGCGGCTTGTCGGGCGGTGTTGTTTGCGTCGTTGGTGGATGATCCATCGAGCCATCCCGATAAGTTTCCGACTGAGGAAGCGCAGAATGCAGAGCGGCAGAGGCTTTTTGACATTCTGGGGCAGATTGTCACCGTTGAGGAAAAGGGCAAGACGAAACAGGTGGTGCGGGGTTTGGTGTCGTGGGATGACATTAATAACCCGAATTCGGGCGTGTTGATGGCGGCACAGCGAGAGATTGCCCGCAGTATTGCCTGGAATCGAGGAGATGAATCACCAACCGAGCCAGAAGCGGTACGGCGTTATTTGGCTGAAAAAGCCCCTCCGATTTATGACCCGTTTGCGGGAGGGGGTTCGATTCCGTTGGAAGCGCAACGGTTAGGGCTAGAAGCTCATGCCAGTGATTTAAATCCAGTGGCGGTGCTGATTAACAAAGCTTTGATTGAAATGCCGCCAAAGTTCAAGGATATGCCCCCAGTGAATCCAGAGGCACAAGCAAAGCTGAAACTGGGGCAATGGAAAGGGGCACAGGGGTTAGCGGAAGATGTGCGCTATTACGGAAAATGGATGCGAGATGAGGCAGAAAAACGGATTGGGCATTTATACCCGAAGGTAAAATTACCACTGGATAAGGGAGGCGGTGAGGCAACCGTGATTGCTTGGTTGTGGGCAAGGACAGTCAAGTGTCCTAATCCATCTTGTGGGTGTCAGATGCCGTTAGTGCGTAACTTCGAGCTTTCCACAAAAAAAGGTAGAGAAGCTTGGGTAAAACCAATTGTGCAAAGCATGAACTGTGTGGACACAGAAAGAACAGATAGTAAATCTCTTTATAATTTACGTTCTTCTGTAGTTCCAACTATTTGTTTTGAAGTGGAGTCGGGACAAGGAAAGGCACCTCCTTCTCCTAAAACAGGACGAGGTGCTACTTTTAGCTGTTTGGCATGTAGGGAACCTGCTGGAGATAAACACATTAAATCTGAAGGAATAGCGGGGAGGATGGGTTCTCAGTTAATGGCGATTGTGACAGAGGGAAAAGATGGCAGAATCTACTTGTCGCCAGATGCTGAACACGAAGCTATTGCTAAGAGTGCTGAACCTATTTGGTACCCTGACGGTCAAATTGGTGATGACCGCCGCTCGATGTTTACCCCACTCTATGGATTAACCCACTTTTATCATCTATTCACTGCTCGTCAATTAGTTGCTTTAGTGACACTCAGCGATCTAATCGCTGAAGCACAAGATAAAGCAACTAACCATGCCATTCTTGCAAGAGTATCAAATGATGATACTTCCTTGAATGACGGGGGAACTGGGGCAAAAGCTTATGGAGAAATAATTGCAACCTATTTGAGCTTTTGCCTAGATAAAAATACTCTTACAAACACTACCCAAGCAACTTGGCAATCTATGCCTGATCGCTTGACTCAGGGGTTTTCGAGGCAAGCAATACCTATGACGTGGGATTTTGCAGAAGCCAATCCACTTTCCACTGCTGGTGGGGGGTATGTTTTAACTTTAGATAGCTTGGGAAAAGTTTTAGAAAGATTACCAAATGTTTTAATCCCAGGTACTGCTCGTCAATGTGATGCAACCCTTACAAAAGGATTCAGTCAAACAGAAATTATTTCTACTGATCCACCGTATTACGACAATATTGGATACGCAGATCTTTCTGATTTTTTTTACGTTTGGCTGCGTCGTTCGCTCCAAAAGATTTATCCAAATTTATTTACCACTCTTCTGGTTCCAAAATCTCAAGAACTTGTAGCAGCTCCCTATCGATTTGACGGAGATAAACAAAAAGCTCAAGATTTTTTTGAAGAGGGTTTGGGTAAAGCTTTCAGTCAAGTACGCTTAATTTCTCATACAGATTACCCTGTTACGGTCTACTACGCCTTCAAACAAACTGAGGCTGAACAGGATAATGCTGATGAGTTTATTGCCTCAACTGGCTGGGAAACTATGCTTGAAGGCTTAATTGAGTCTAACTTCTGCATTAGTGGTACTTGGCCGATGCGGACTGAGCTAACTACTAGTCTGAAGAAGATAGTTGGCGCTCTTGCCTCCTCGATCGTCCTTGTCTGCCGTCCTCGTCCTGCTGATGCTCCCTCCACTACTCGTCGCCGTTTCGTAGACGAACTGAAATCCGAACTCCCTGACGCACTCAAAAAACTCCAGCAAGGCAACATTGCTCCCGTAGACTTGGCTCAAGCCAGCATTGGTCCCGGTATGGCAATCTTCTCCCGCTATGCCAAAGTGCTGGAATCAGACGGTTCACCCATGCGGGTTCGCACTGCCCTGCAACTCATCAACCAGACCCTCGATGAATTCCTGGCTGAGCAGGAGGGCGAATTCGATACTGATACCCGTTGGGCACTGGCATGGTTTGAGCAATACCAGTTCAACGAAGGGCAGTTTGGTGACGCAGAAACCCTTTCCAAAGCCAAAAACACCAGCATCAAAGGCATGGCAGAAGCCGGAATTCTCACTGCCAAAGCCGGGAAGGTTCAACTCGTTCCCCGTGATGCCCTACCAGCAAACTGGAATCCTGCCAAAGATAATCGAATTCCCGTTTGGGAAGCAACTCAGCATCTCATCCGGGCGCTCGACCAGAACGGCGAAACGGGTGCGGCTCATCTACTAGCCCAATTGGGCAACTTAGGAGAAGTGGCGCGAGATCTCGCCTACCGTCTCTACAGCATTTGCGATCGCAAAGGTTGGACGCAGGAGGCGATCGCCTACAACAGCCTGGTCATCTCCTGGTCTGAAATTGCTCGACTGGCAACGGAAAAACAGCACTCAACGCCCACTCAAATTGAACTGGGGATTTAGGTTATGTCAATTAGCAACCACGAACGGGTCGGTAGAGCGTTAAATCTGCTCAAGGAAGGCTTGTATCCCTATATTGAGCGCGAGATGAAAGCGGTCTACAGAGACAAGTGGCTGCTGGCATCCGTCCCCCATATTGATCCCGACAATACCCTGCGTCGCAAGCCCGAAGACATTCTCAAAGAAGATGTCATGGCTCAACTTAAGCTGATGTGGGGTAAATGGGATGAGGTCTTCAAGCAAACACTAGGTCAGGCAGAGCGCACCCTCATTAGCGAACTTCGCAATACTCGAAACGCCTGGGCGCATGGCTCCACTTCTGTCTCTACCGAAGATGCCTACCGCGCCTTAGATAGCATCGTCCGTCTTCTCAATGCAGTCGGGGCAGCCGAGCAATCGGATGTCGTTGAGAAACAACGCTATGAACTGATGCGGCAACGCTTTGAAGAACAGGCGCGTCGGGAAACTCGTCGTGCCGCTGTTGCCCCAATGGAAGGAACCCCAACCGGAGGACTCAAGCCCTGGCGCGAGGTAGTGATGCCCCACCAGGACGTTGCCTCTGGACGGTATCAACAGGCAGAATTCGCCGCTGACCTGTGGCAAGTCTTCCTCGACGAAGGATCAGACGAATACCGCGACCCTACCGAATTCTTCCGGCGTACCTACCTCACCGAAGGACTCAAGCAGCTTCTTACTGGAGCCTTGCTACGGTTGAGTGGCAATAAGGGCGATCCGGTCATCGAACTTCAAACCAACTTTGGTGGTGGCAAAACCCACGCCATGCTTGCCCTCTACCACCTGTTTTTTGGCGTTTCTGCCAACCAACTACCGGGACTGGAGCCTGTCTTTGAATCGGCAAAAGTCCCCGAACCCCCCCAGGATGTCAAAACAGTGGTGTTGGTCGGGAATAAGATCTCCCCTGGGCAAACCCACACCAAGAAAGACGGCACGGTTGTTCGGACACTCTGGGGTGAGATTGCATGGCAGCTTGGCGGTAAAGAAGGCTACGAGATGGTACGCCAAGCCGATGAAACCTCGACCAATCCCGGTGACACCCTCAAGCTGCTGTTCAACAAGTATTCCCCCTGCCTGATCCTGATTGATGAATGGGTGTCCTATGCCCGTCAGCTTCACTTTGAGAATGACCTTCCTGCTGGCAGCTTCGATACCCACTTCACCTTTGCCCAAACCCTCAGCGAATCAGCCAAAAACGCAGATCGCACGTTGCTAGTAGTCAGTATCCCCTCCTCTGATATCGAAATTGGAGGCGATCGCGGACAGGATGCCTTAGATCGGCTCAAGAATGCGATCGGTCGGGTAGAGTCTCCCTGGCGACCCGCCAGCGCAGAAGAAAGCTTTGAGATTGTCCGTCGTCGCTTGTTCCAGCCGATCGACTCTAACTCTTACGTCGCTCGTGACGCGGTGATCCGTGCCTTCTATGAGATGTACCAATCACAGGCAGCAGAGTTTCCGTCCGAATGCCGTGAAGCCAGCTACAAGCGACGGCTAGAAGAAGCCTATCCAATCCACCCTGAATTGTTCGATCGCCTCTACTCTGACTGGTCAACCCTCGACAAATTCCAGCGGACTCGTGGCGTATTGCGGCTGATGGCAAAAGTCATCCATTCCCTCTGGGATCGGGGAGACAAAAACCTGCTGATTATGCCAGCTAGTGTCTCAATGGACGACGCACAGGTTCAGTCTGAACTCACTCGCTATCTCGATGACAACTGGGTTCCGGTGATTGAAAAAGATGTCGATGGCACGAACTCCCTTCCCGTCTCCCTCGACAACCAGAACCCAAACCTGGGACGTTATTCCGCCTGCCGCCGCGTCACCCGCACTATCTATCTTGGCTCCGCCCCCACCTTACGGGCAGCCAACCGGGGCTTACAAGATCGCCGCATCAAACTGGGCTGTGTGCAGCCGGGAGAATCCGTCGCTACCTTTGGCGATGCCCTACGACGACTCACCGATCAGGCAAGCTACATCTACATTGATGGCGATCGCTACTGGATCTCAACCCAACCGAACGTCACCCGCATGGCGCAAGACCGGGCAACCCAGATCGAAGAAGATCCAGAGAAAATTTGGGAAGAAATCATCCGTCGCCTGAAGCTGGACAAACAGCGGGGAGAATTTGCTGGAGTCCACATCGCCCCAGACTCAACCGCAGACATTCCTGATGATGAATCAATGGGAGTGCGCCTGGTTGTCGTGGGACCGCAGCATCCCCACATCAGCAAATCAAGCGATAGCCCTGCTCGCCAGCAGTGCGATCAAATCCTCACCACTAAAGGAGCCAGCCCCCGCTACTGCAAAAACCTCCTGTTGTTTCTGGTTCCCGATAAGTCCAAACTGACACTACTAGAGCAAAACGTTTGTCAGTTCCTTGCCTGGGATTCCATCATGCGAGACAAGGAACTGCTTAACCTTGACCCATTCCAGGGCAAGCAGGCAAACACAAAACGGGAGCAGACTAATGATCTGGTAGACAACCTTCTGAAAGAAGCCTATCAGTGGATGCTCGTCCCGACCCATAGAGCCAGCGCCAGTGACCCCAAACAACAGACCGACTGGACAGAAGTACGGCTCCAGGGACAAGACTCACCAGTTCTTCGAGCCAGCCGTAAGGCGGTGCATGAGGAATACCTGATTGTCACCTACGCCGCCAACCGCCTCCGCATGGAGGCACTCGATCCTTATCTCTGGCGAGATTCTGACTACATTGATACAAAACGCCTTTGGTCGTATCTGAGTAATTACCTGTACCTCCCCCGTCTTAGCAACGAGCAGGTTTTACTGCAAGCGATCCAACAAGGTGTAACAGCCCTTCTCTGGTCTGAAAACTTTGCCTACGCCACTGGCTGGGAGGAAGCCAAAGGACGATATTTAGGACTAAAAGCCGGACCCAACGATCCCTTCACTGCGACCCTCAGTAGCCAGAATTTGCTTGTTAAACCAGAAGTCGCCCAACGACAACTGGACGCAGACGAAGCGGCTAGAAAACAGGCAGAAGATGAGAAGAAGAACCAGCCTGGTTCCGATCCGGGTGTGGAGGGGAAAGGCGATCGCACCGATCCTCCCGGTGGTGGTACACCTCCTGTTACTCCATCCTCCACTAAGCAAGTGAACCGCTTCTACGGAGCAGTCAAGGTCAACCCTACCCGATTAATCAAGGATGTAGGGCAGATTGCTGATGAAGTATTGCAGCACCTCAGCAGCCTCAATGCCGACATTGAGGTAACTGTAGAAATCCAGGTCAAGACTCCTGATGGTGTTCCAGATGCGATCGTTCGTACCGTCACTGAAAACTGCCGAACCCTTAAATTCACTAGTTATGACTTTGAAGAGGATTAGTGGTTATTTCAACCTTATAGTGGATTTAGTAAAGGGAGATCTATGATGACCGAGTAAAAGGTGAAGTGACTCCCGAAAGTTAGACAGGTATTCACAGAGCCGGATCAAACTCAAAGGGATTAAACAACTCTTACATTACAAACGAATAGATTAAGCACCTCGGTAGTACGAAATTAGCGGTGGATATTCTGCTTCGTCAGGAGTCATATACCGCTCATAAACTTCAACTTCATACTCGCTAGAAGGGAAGTATTCTTTATCAACAATAATGAACTGAGTATCAGATAGTGAGGTTTCAGCTAGGGCGTAGAGATAATTATAAAAAGAGTCAAAGATATCCTGATTCACATCTTCTCCAATGTTTTTCATAGGAGTGTCGATAATCAAAAAATTTGGCAATGGTAAATCGTTATCAGATGCAACTTTGTGTAATGCAAGGGCATAGCAAACTTTAAGCAAGGTTTTCTTCCCACCGCTCCCTGCATTTGAGAAATACCATTTAAGTGATTCATCTCCATTAGATAGAATCCAAGGTATCCATGTTGTTCGATTAATTTGAACTCTATCAGTCGTATTAACTCCTGGAACACAAGCATTTAATAGTGCCTGCAAGTAAGCCTCCTCTATATCCCGGATATTCTCATCAGCATTTGACAAACTCTCTTTTTCCTGCTGAATTTGCTCTTCAAGTTCGGCTTCAGAAACTTCCAATTCATGAATTTCGTGCTCTAATTCACTAAGCCCAGCAATCATAGTTGAGACTCTTTCCAGCCCTCGAACTCTTTCTTCGAGAGTTGCGATCTGCCGCTCTGTCTCACGAGATCTAGCTAGGAAGGCTGAGTCATAGGTCTCTAATTCCTGTACAAGTCTTCTATCTAAATAAGCTTTTTCCTGCTTGAGCCTCTCTACTCTCCTTGTCTGACTATTGAGTACTTTTCTATGCCCTGAAATCGCTTCATCAAGTTCCTTAATTCTGGAAATAAGATCCTGTTTAACCACCTCGTTTTGCAGTAGAGTTTGCTCGTTATTTTGGGTAGAATGCCTCCCACACAGATAACATAGGTTTTCAGAATAGCTAGGATTATCGACGTGGGTGCCACAGGCTGGGCAAGAGTCAAAAGATACACCTGAAAGTAAAGTTGTTGCTGAGGTTGCCCTTGCCACTTTTAGTTTGGCTGATAGCAATTCTGCTTTAAGCGATTCTTGCTCAGTAATCTTTTCATGCAGATCTACTAACGCTTGTTCTTCACGAGCAAGTTGATTGCTCAAACTTCGCAAGGATTGCCTAAGCTCATCAACAAAATGAGTGTCAGCCATATACCCTTGCCTAATTGACGTTTCCTCTGCGCGAACCTCACTCAGTTCGCGTTCAGTTTGTTCAATTTCGCTTGCCACTTCTGATTCTGATCCGTAGCCAAATTTCACCAAGAATGCCTTAATTTGCTTGATCGCCTCCCGCTTCCCTAGTTTGTTCTCTTTAACTCCCGCAAGGCTAGTTTCCAGTTCATTCAATCGCTCAGTGTAATACCCAACGACAAAGCGCATAACATTACGGCTCTTAGATAAGACAATTGGTTCTTCTAACCTGTAGAAAGAAGAATCAAGATTATCCTGATCCAAATAGCAGTACCAAAGAAGATCTCGGAAGCTAAGCCGAACAAGGGGAGAATTTGGGCTTGTTTGATTCTTACGAACCCTGAGAATTGGTGAGCCTGCAAGATAAAAAATCAAGTCACTCAGATAGAAGATATCAGTTCCCCAAATAGGTGATTGGCTGTTACTAGATTGAATTGGTGCTAGTACAGTGCCAGAATCATTATCCCCACTCCAAGTTACTTGTACTTGATTGGAGCCTTGTGCTTCACGCTCGAAGACCACATCGTTCATTCCAATTTGTGCTGCCAATTCAACTGAAACTAACTCTTGCTGAATTGCGGGTGTTCGCTCTAGGTCTCCTCCTAAGCAGAAATCAATTAATCGAACAATCGAAGACTTACCCGCAGATATCTTTCCATGAAAAAAAGATATCTGCGAGGAAAACTCGATAACCTCTCTGGATTGTCTGCATTGGAGCGTTAATGCTTTAAAGTGAATTTTCATTGCTCAATTTCCTCACCAAGACGCAGGGTCACAATTTCAGGGAAAGTTGCATAGATAAACTTCATCAAACGAGTTGGTGCCCAATCAAAATGCCGCTTGAGCAGTCGCGATCGATTTGCTATGTCACTGTAAGCATCGTTCTCTGCCAATTGCTTGGCAACTTCTAAACCAGCATCAGTTAGCCCAATGTGAATTGTTCGACCACGAACCTCGACTGTGACGAGATCTTTGGCTACTAAGAGGTTGATAAATCGTCTGTATCTAAAATCCCAAGGACCATACCGATAGCGCACCATAGTGGACTCTACGCTTTTGCGTTCATGCTCAGCAACATTCGCCTCTGCATCTGTATTGCCTGCCCTTAAAGCTCGTTCTAGAAAGACCGGGTAACGTAGCAAAAAATCTAACTTTGCTAGTTTTGTTAGCCCCTCAATAGTTTGATTACCCTTACGTCCTGCAAAGACACCAAGCAGCACGAGTAGCCGACCTTCATGTAGCTCATCATTTTCTTCCAAATCTGCCAGTATACGAAAGAGGTTCATACCCCCTCCTCTGGAATCTCAAATTCTGGACTCCACCAAACCAGACACTCCTCTGTGAGAATGCCAACGAAGCCACATAGGTGTTCGTAAGTACATTCAAAAAAATGTTGCTTGTCCCGGTTGTAGCGATCGCGCAATCGCGCTCTCAACTCTTTCAGCATGTCTGTACCAAACGGGAAAGATTCTGTGTACACAGAATCGTGTGCTTCCCGACATTCTGTCCAAATGATGTTACGAAGATGCTGATAGCGGGACTCTGCTTTTTGAAATCCGTGCTTGAAAAGCCATTGATTGAGCAGATACTCAGTCGAAAATTTATGAGTTTTCGCAAGGTCAATATTACCGACTGAGATTCCCCCAACTGTCATTTTCAATTCCATCCTCCGCATCCCTTCGGGCAGATCAGACAGAGAGGGATGATTGTAAGTTGTAAGTAATACTGCCGATTGGGAATTTGATGCAACTGTAATATCAAGATTTATGGCTTCTAATACCTGCTCCAACGATATTTTTTTTGCTTGGATTGTCAGATTTGCTTGTTCTTGCTCTGGATTTTTTAACAAGACAAGGTACTCTTCTCGTTGTGATGATTTGGGTAAGGCTGCTGCTTTCGACATTAAATTAGTCAATGTATCAGCGACCCTCAGAACTTGATGGGATTCAAGATGTTTGACTTGTGAGCAGCGTGCTAAGGCACGATACAGTCTTGATTCAACATCATCGAGTCCTGGTGAATCCTCACAAACAATTTTTCTTAAAGTTCCAACAATACAGGAAGTTTCCTCTTTAGTAAGCTTTGCTAACTTTCGTACTAACTGCAACAGACAACTATTATCCAAAGCTTCTTCCAGGCTACTTGTGGAAGCAATTTCTAGTAGATATCGTAAGTTACTACTATTTTTTCTTGCTTGCCAAAAGCCGCAGTTAGCTGCAATCACATAGCGAGCAAAATCCCCTGGAAAGGTTTTCTCAAGCCGAATAAAACGCTTTAAAGAATTTACGATATCCTCATCATTCGTTTTGAATGGGTCTTTTCCCGTCGCTCTCGTTTTGATTTGAATACCAACAAACTGTCCATCGCTACGCTTGACTAGAATGTCTTCCCAATGCTCACAGAAGATATACGCGATCTCCGGCTCTTCTTCCAACATCGCTAGTGCTTTTAAGGCAGCATAATTTGCTTGGTAGCGAAAGCGACGTTGGGTATCATCACCCGGATCGTCCCTGTCCAACAGATTTTCAGGATTACCCGCTTCGCGCATACGCATTCCTGGGCATTAATACTGAGCTTTTCAATATAGAATAACCTTAGAGAAAATCATAAGCCACTCAAAGACCTGATCATTGGACAAAGCTTAAAGACTGGGTTTGCGTAATCGCTCAATCTCTTCTAAGACGATAGGAATATGTAGAATGCCTGCTATCGTCTCAACACGAGGCTAGACTTTCGATTCGTCTTCGGAAGTTATGGAACTAGGAGATAGATATGGAGTTTTTCCAGCCTAATGCTTCTGCCTAGCAGAAGAGATTACTTATCCTCTAATTCATACAAAATTACTTGCCATTGCTTATTGAATGGATTTAAGGCAGTGGAAAGTTGAATTTCCACTGCTATTGCTAGGCTCTGTCTAGCATTTCCAAAGCAGTATTTAGCTTTTGTCTAAGCTCTGCTATCTGTTCAGGGGAAGCTGATTTCAATTCTTCCCCTGCCACAATTGCGTCAATAGTCTTAATCAAAGACGTGATCTTTTTTGACTCAATGGCATTATTAGGAGCATACTTTGCTTTAATTTCAGCAATTAGCTCACGGGTTTTGGCTACAGTCAAGTCCTGCGAAAGAACAGTTTGGGTTGCCTTTACCCGCTCTTTCGCTGCTGCCTTTTCGTTGGTTTTAAGTACTTTCGCCGATAGGGTTGCCAGAATTAGAGCATGGGCACCTTTTAATCCCTTTTCCCGAACCGCTTCCTTAAGGTCATTAGGTAGGGATAACATTGGCAAGAACTGCGTTTTTACAGACGCAGGGTTTAAGCCCATGTGCAAAATGGAGAGCAACAGTTGGAGAACCAGCTCATCGGTTACTCCGAGAGATTGTAGCCTTTCAGTCTGAGATTCCGACGAAGCATCAACCAGTTTGCCCAATTCTTTGATTTGCCCAGAGCGTTCCATTGCTCGAAGGCAGGTATTGAGCAAGGTAAACACTTTATCTGGATCAACCCCAGTGTCTTGCTTGACCTGCCGGAACACTGCCTCTGCTTTATCTAAAGGGTTGAGATCTTCAAACCCCAGAAATGTTTCCAGGGCACTCCGGTGTAAATCTTCAGGCATTGGGATCAAAACTGCCTTGATCTTCTCCCAACCTAGTTTGAACCTAGCCGCCCGCCACCTGACCTCTCCATCAAAAATCAGGTAACGCCCATTCTCTTGAGGAATGAGGATGATTGGAACGGTTTGCCCTTGCTGGGTTAAGAACCGAACTTTCTTTTGGATTTCAGCATCGGTGATTGTCCGGCGGGGTTGCGACGGGTTGGGATCAATCAGGTCAGTATTGACCTCCATCTCACCTGTTTGTGACGAGAGTTGCTCCCGCAACCGGGTAAGTTCTGTCTCTAAGTCAGGGGATTGCTTCGCTCTCAGTTCCTCGACCTCTGCTCGAAGGGTATCAATCTCCTTCTGCTGAGAATGAGTTTGAATGGTCGATTTAAACTGATCTGAGATGTCAGGAAACTTTCTGGGCATGGGTCTTCTTCAGGAGCGTTACCAAATCTTGAGTAATTGCCTCAAAGTCATCGCAGGCAGCATGACCCGGACGGTATTTATGGAGAGGTAAGCCGTAGGCAGACGTATTGACAAACTCTTTTGAGTATCGGATCGGAGGATAAACCTGAATATCAAGTTGAGCAGCAATTTGTGGCAGTTGTTCAAGATATTGACGGTGGATTGCCGCATCTTTGTTATAGATACTGGGAACAATGCCGTGAACTTTCGGGCGTGGCTCCAGTTGAAGATCGTTGGAGGCAGTGATACACCACGCCACCAAATCTGCTGCTCCTCCGATCGACTTCGGCTCTAGCTGCACTGGGACTAAAACCAGATCACTGGCAGCCAGGGCATTTTCACACAGCATCCCTAAAGTAGCTGGGCAGTCCAGTACAACAAGGTCACAAGAAATCGGATGGCTCTGGAGGCGATCGCGCAATGTATAGGAACCTCGTCTTCGTGTTGCCAGGTCACTACTCACCTGGGCGAGGTCGATATGGCTTTGACTGACTAAAACTTGCTCACCCCAGGCTGGAATCAGATTCCATTCTCCCTTGAAGTTCTTTGACCCCAAGGCTTGAGCCATCGAATTTTCTGCTTCAGCAGGAGGCAACCCACAGAAGCGATCTAAAGAATGTTGTGGGTCAAGGTCAAGTAGAGCAACGGTGAACCCGCTGCGGCTTACGGCGTAAGCCAGATGAATCGCCAGAGTAGATTTTCCGACTCCTCCGGCATTTGCAAGAATTGAGATAGTAAGCATAGAACGATAGTACGTGGAAATTTGAGTTTCCACAATTTCCATCACTAGAATATACAAAAATCAACAGCGTGAGCGTGGAAATTTGAGTTTCCACAGTCTATGAATGGTTTATCTTCCATATAAACTGATTAATTAACACAACTAAGGCAACTGTGGTCGTGACCGATACTCCTTCAGACGAAAGCTATTCCCGTGGACAAAACCCTCGCTCTCAGAAAAACCTGAATCGGGAGGGGCGACAACCGCTGCATGGAGAAGCAAAGAAAGATCGGTACGTCCGAGCAACAGCAGAAGGATGGGAAGGATTCAAGGAAGTTGCCCAGTCACTTGGCATATCGGCTTCTGAATTGGTCGAGCAGATTGGTAGAGGCGAACTGGTTGTAAACCGTAAGCAAGATCAGCCGAATTCTGAGCGTTAGGCAATCTAAGCAATTTGTCTCTAAGCCCCATGCTCTCTAAGCTATGGGGTTTTTTAAGTTGTATTAACACTCCTGATAAACTAATCATTTCTACAATAACCAGGCTATTATAGAAACATGGGGGATAGGAAACGGAGCGCCACAAAGACTCCCGGCAACGGAACCGTACCGAAGCGTGAAGCCCAGAGCGTAGCGCCATCTATAAATCCCTTATTTCAACTAATTAAAAGGCACCCGCCTAACGCCAATCAGATCGGGTGCCCTACTCACGATGGAGCAATTTCATTATGACTTTTATTGACGATTGCCTTGCAAACGAACGTGATGAGCGTGATGCACGGGTTAAGGACGCTCTCTATGAGCAGTTCCTAGAAGGTAAAACGGATGCCGCTTTTGGCAGGATGCCGGAATATAACGATGAGACTTACCTGGAAGGGTACATCGCCGGAATTAAAGAACTGCCTGCTGATCCGGAGACCAAAAAAATTCAGCACTACAGCCCTCAAAAACACTTTGCCTTTGGTTGGATAGACGGCGATCCAGAATACCGAGATCAGTTTGGTGAGTTCTAAGTCTCTTGGGGTAGCTAGATTGGCTACCCCTACTCATGCTTCTTGCTATCTCAATCACTTGCCTTTCAACCATTCGGTTATCGGTGTTGAAAGGCAAGCCTCACTTTTCTCTTCCAGAGAGGCTGATCTTTATGGCAAAAGTTGTTACGCCGATTACGGCAACCGTTGAATTTATCACAGGCATCAAACAAGGCAGCTATGGGGAGTACCGCTCTGTTTTGTTCAAAGATGCAGCAGGAGAGAAAATTTGGAAGTCTTTCGATCCTGAAGCTGAAGAGTTAGCTCTTTTACGTAAAGGAGCAAAAGTACAGCTTATCCCCGCAGGCACGAACAAGAACGGAAACGAGAAACACAATATCGTCCTTTTGCAAGATTCTTCAGGTGGTTCAACGCTTGGAGACACTGCATCAGAATCACCACTTGTTACGAAGTCACCTCCACCGAAGCGACCTGAAGCAGTCCCTCCTACGTGGGAAACGGATGAGAAACAAGAGCTTTCGGCAAAGCTCTGTGATCACGCTGATTTACTTAAATTCAGCTACGAGGTTGTGAAACACAAATTTGCAAGTGTAGCTGACCCCCGTGACTATCGGGCGATCGCAACCACCCTCTATCTCACAATTACCCGTCAGCAGACAGATTTGTTCTAAATAACCGGAGACAGTTCATGAGTGGAAATTCAAATTTCCACTCATGAACTGTTCAGCTTTTTCCCTTCCTCTTCACTCAAATCAAAATTCACTTTAAGCCATGCAAGACTCCGTATCAGTTGAAGTTCAACGGCTGCTGAACTATCTGCAAGAGCAAGCCGTAGACTCTCAAAAAATCCCAATTACTTCTGAAGAACTGCCAACCCTGGCAATTTGTCTCATTCATCGCATGATCCTCCAACACCCACTGTTGAATGAGGTCATTCAAGAGGAACTGGACAACTTGCGCTACAAAATTCATGCCAGCGAGTCTCCTGTTTTATCCACAGTTGCCAGCAAGCAGCGGCAGTATGCCGCCTCAGCAGCTAGTGAGGTGTGATGGGAAGTATTCATGCCGTTTTTCTACTGGTGTTAGTGATTGCAGCCCAAATCGCTCCACTCTTTAGCCGAGAGCAGTCAGGGCATTTCCACCATCATCACCACGAGCATCACCAAACGCTTTCCAGCAAACGAAAACGCAAGCAAAGGCAATAAATTTTAGCCCTGGTCTAAAGACGATCAGGGCTTCATCTCTTTAGGACTGAAAACCATGACCCACAATCCTTACCATCAAAATCCTGCTGACCTGGCTCCCCTTGTCGGAGGTATGATTCGTCGTGCTGGAGTTAGCCGAGAAGGGTTTCCCTATTTAGTTGTTGAAAACCATAGCAAGACGTTCTACTTGTTCATCCAGGCAGATGCAGAAGGGAATGGAGCCGGATATCTAAGCATTACCGAGAGTGCGGGAGCTAGAGCATGACCATGCTACAACTAACCCCACCAAAGCGGCTCCTAGCGACACAGGTTCACCAACTTACGGAACTGCCTGAACTGCCCCTGGAAGAACAAATACACCGATTGAAAACTGCCTGCCAAAATTTGAAAACAACGCGAGATGCTGAATATTTTCTCAAACTTCCTGTCTCTACTTCAGTCCAGCGACACGCCCACGATCGCATTTTGAAATTCAAAAAAGCTCATCATCTTTTGATGACGGCACAACAACAGACAGTCGCAGCTCTTGAAATCTTACAAACGCTGTAAGCTTCTATTGCTTTCTCTGTAACAGTTGAGGTAGGCGAATAGCCTGCCTCTGTCACTCAGGTTGTCACTGTTCAGGCAGATCTAGACGCTTACACTAAACTTACACAAAAACATTGCCCTGCAACAGAAGCTTTTCTGTAAAGCGTTAGAGGGACTGGGCATTGCTGTAGGAGGAGTAACTCTTTCTTAGTCCTTTCAAAGTGGAAATTTGAATTTCCACTCACTGCTATTTTCAGATCCTCTGTCCACCTCTAACAAGTAGCAATAACGAGCCTTCTTCTCTTCAGCCTAAAACATTGTGGCATTACGCTCACTAAATCTTTTCCAGGCAAGCTTTCTGCTTGCCTCGCGTCACCATGAAAATTTTTGTATTTAACTGGGGGTTCGGAGTTGAATCCTCAGCCCAACTCTGTCGCTGGTTTTTTCAACCCAGTACTCGTCCGTTTAGAAGCTGGAAACAAGTTGTCATTGTCAGTGCCCAAACTGGGGATGAATTCTGGAGAACTAAAGAGTTAGCCGAACTGTTTATCCTGCCCCTGCTCAGAAGAGTGGGATGCCTGTTCTTTGAAATTGGCAAAGCGGGACCTCTAGAAAAGGATGGATACGTCATCCTTTCCGCAACAACACAACCCTATGTGCTGCACATTCGTTCTGAAGCGATCCATTCGTTGGGCGACAACATGGAGATAGACGGATGGGTGCCTCGGCTCAATCGTCCCCATTTGTGCGCTCAAAAGTGGAAAGGCAAAATTCTAGATCAGTTAATTGGGGATATTATTCACTCGCTCAAAATGGCGATGAGAGTATTGGCAGTCTTACTCCTCTGCCACCGTTACTTCTTTCACTGCCCTTTTTTGTTCCAATACATCCTATTCCTGCTAGAAGAACCGATCCAGATTGGACCATATCTCGGTTACAACGCGGATGAGATAAAGCGAATGAAAGACAGCCTGGACTATGGCTGTCACGGGGAGTCATTCGTTTACCCACTGATCGAGGATGGCTGGACACGGAATGATTGCTTGGAATACCTTTATCAACTTTTCCAGGTGGTGTGGCATAAGTCCTGCTGCGATCATTGCCCCTTTCAATCCAAGACTAATCGCCGCAAGCACTACGCAGATGATCCGATTGGTGCAAGCCGCGCCATGTGGCGTGAATATATTGCGATGGCAGCTAACCCTCGAATGAAGCTGTTTGATAGTGAATCAGTTCGAGGAGTCTGCGAAGAGATTGGGCAGCATGAAGCGATCGCCCGATTTGAGGCGCGAGTCGCTGCGAGTCCCCACAACCTCTATTACGTCCGACGCATCTACAGGCTGGTGGGCAATCCTGCTAAACCAAGACTGGATGCTGCACGAAAGATTGAAATCATAGCCTCTGGTAGCCAATCTGAAATGGTGTCACTGCTACAAGAGATTGCAGAAAGCCGAAACCTGGAGCTTCAGCATGATTCGCATTGGCGGGTTTATAGCCATCTTCGTGAAGCAAAGGTTTATCCCGCGATTGAAGGCTTTTGGGTTGTCTCTCCAGCAGTGACCAGAGAAAAGTGTGCCCGCAAGAATTTTGACCAGGATTGGCGGCAGTTGTGCTTGAAAAACAAGGTCGCTGTGGTGCGAAGCAGTTCCCCTTCTAGGGTAAATGCCAGTCCCACAATCCCCACAACCTAACCCAACCTGAGCCTTCAAGAACTGGCTCTTGTCGAAGAATAGGAGAATTCTATGCCTTCGTATATCAAAGTCCCTGTTGTTCAAGGACGGCAGGGTGGACACGATTTCTATCTGGGTAGCGTCAGTGTCGGAATGCTGCTGCTCATGGTTCGCTTCACAGATGCCAACCTTCCAGCAAAGGAACGAGCGCAGCGGGTTGTATCCCTTCCAGCAGCCAAGGGGATTTGTTCGTACATCACAGAGAATCCTGATTCCTACCATTTCAACAATATCGAGCTGTCGATCATGGGCGAAGCTCAATTTGAGCCGATTCCAGGATTTCAAGAGTTTGGCTATCTGACCTGGCTGGATACCACGGCTGTCTTAATTAATGACGGACAAACCCGATCGAAAGCATTTGAACTGGCGGTAGCAGTTAACCGGGCGATTGCAACGGGAGAGGACGTAAAAGTTGCCTTTGAGGTCAAGCCATCCTTGGAGCGGTGCAGGCAAATTGCTTCTGACCTGAACCTCAAGCAACGCCGCTTCTCCCGCGCTCTTGCCAAGTATTTTGACGGTCGAGATCCAGAATCAATTATTGTGCGCCTCACCCTGGAATCTTCGCCCACTTTCCAAAACCTCACAGATGTCTGTAACGACACCATCAGTAAAGATTCCGACTATCTGTTTCCCTACAATGGCTTCTACAAAGCAACCTCGTACTTGCTCTGTGGGCAGGAAGACCGAGATCTGGATCAGCAGGTAGAACTGGCAACAGATTATTGGGAAGCGATCGCAGCCCGTATGCCTGACTGGATTGCGGTCATTGAGGGGAGGCTAACCGCCAAACAAGCCCGTGAAGGGAAGCTGCACTCTCAGGCGATCGTTCTCGAAGCATTAGGGAAACTTGGCTGCTATCTCTTGACCCGACATCCGAAGCACTGGGAGCAAAAATTATCAGCCCTGACAGATGTTGACTGGCAGCGTTCATCCCCTCACTGGCAGAACCGAGTGATTTTTGGTCGGGTGATTAAGAAGGATAGAACTGCCCTGATTGGCATTGTGGCGTATTTGAAACAAGCTCTCGGTCTACCTCTTGACCCCGAAGAGGAGCAAATTGAGCAGGCGATCAGGAGCCATTAACTCACAATTCTGCGATCCCGTCAGCTACCTAAACCAATCAGACTGGATCGCTTATCGCTTTTTAGCCTTGAGGTTGCGATGAGCCAATTATTTCTTGATCCATCAGCACCAGGCGTTGAACAACTTCAGCAGTACCTCGTTAAAGCTCTCAGCAGTATTGGGGTTCAGTGCCAGTTTCAATATCAACCAGGGATTACTCTGCTTCTCTTTACGGAAAACCTGCAATATTCCGTCGAGTGGAAAAATCGCCGCTACTACCTGAGCCAGCGACGAGGAATCAACTGGCAGTATTTGCTGGATGACGAAGACCCCATTGAATTCGCGGCGGCGGTCGCGCTGCGTATTGCTAACGAGCAGATTGACGCGACATTGTACAGGAGGTAGTGATGCAGAAATTTTATTTTTCTGGAGTTGCTTCCAAAGAGGAGCGATCGATGCTGGAGCAGGCAGGAATCAACAGCATTCTGGTTGACCCCATCGACCTGAAGCACGTTTTGGATTGGAACGGTTCTCTGGCTCTTGATTCTGGTGCGTACCGACAATTTCGCCAAAAGCTCCTGGAAGTCGTTGATTTGGAGGAGTATCTGTTTGAGATTGCCCGATCGCGATCGTTTGATTGGGTTGCGGCTCCCGATCTGTTCGCCGAACCCGTCTGGACGCTGGCACGGTGGAATCAAATCAAACAGTGGGGCATTCCTAATCTGGTTCCGGTCTGGATGTGGGATGCACCCCAATCCATCCTGCACCAATACTTGGATGAGGCTCCCCTGGTTGGTATTGGGGGTTGTGTTCCCTGGCTACACCTGCAAGGTAAGGAAAACTTGGAACTCAAACGGGGGAACCTTGCCAAACTCAAAATGCTTTGTCAGCAGCGCCCCAATCGCTTTCATCTCTTTGGACTTTGCTGGGAAGAAGCGATCGAAGTCTTAACCCCTTACCTCTACTCCGCTGATTCGTCCCACTGGCTTTGCGGAGCCAGAAAAGGGCAGGTGATTTTTATGAACTCTCGTACTGGTCGATTGAGTAAAGCACCTGCTAGAGCTTTGCCCTTTGCTAAGGACTGGAACCGTGAGCAGCGATGTATCGAGAATGCAAAAGTCCTGGCTCAGTTCGCTGCTGCGTAAGGAGAAAGTCTGCATGATTGACTCTCAGAATCTAACCCGATGGTTGGCGATGCTGTACGAGATCGATAGCCAGTTGAGCCAGCTTTCTCAGGCATCTGCCCTGGAAGATCAAGAACGATTGGAGGAGGCGATCGCCCATCTCCGTCTTGCTGGCATTGCCCTACTAGAAGCCAAAGGATTAACTGAGCCAACCCTACAAAAGCCTTGTTTACGAGTAATTCAGGGAGGCAGATTTAATCAAGGCGCTCCCTTCTAGAAAAGCACCAAGGAGACTCATATGAAGATAATGACTGTTGACCGGATCAATAGCCTGCTGGATGGAACTGGCTACCATGTCGGGTATAAATCTGCTGGTAGGGTTTCGAGCCTTTACAAACTGGTTAACACCTCTGGCGATGAGGTTCTTTGCGATCGCACCCTCAAAGCCATCCGCATCAAGGCAACAGAGTTAACAGGGGTCGATCTAATCAGCGATTGACATAGCAGTGATGTCCGCCAAACAGCAGTTATCTGGACTCAGACAAAACTCAGACAACTCCTAAGCAGGATTTAGAGGTTCTTCTTCTTGCCTATAAAAGCGGATTTTTTGTATGGTTAGATTGCTAATCGTACAAAATTTGCATGATAGACACTCGAAGCGTACAAAAGTGGTGAGTCCTAACCTTCAAGCTGAACACCAGCACCTTATGAACACGATCGCCCAAATCCGAGGATCAGGAGATATTGCCCCTGCCTACTGCTGGCTAACGGTTTCCACCGTAACAAAGGGTGGTAAGACCTATGAGTACGCCAGATTGGTGATCGAAAAGCCGGGAGGTAAGCCAAAGATCAGTTCGTTGGGGCGGTTGGGAAGTGAGCGGCATCGCCATTGGAAGACGGCGATCGCCCGTCGAGACGCGATCGTTGAGTTAGAGCAACAGTTGAAAATCCTCCAGGGGTTAATGGATCGACAAGTGGCATCTTGGGGAGAAATTGAACCCCTTTTATCAGTTGCAGAGGATTCCTAGCTCTATCACTTTTCCTACCGTTCTACTCCAGCATTTGGCTGGCGGTGCTTCTGCAAATAATCCAGAGCAGTCTGAAATGCTTCTAGATCGCCAGGAAGAACACGAGCATTGGCATGGTCTATGTTCCCGTTGGCATCTACCAGAATAGGCTCAGTGCCACGACGACCATGAGCATAAATCTGCATGGTGTTATCTGCCATGTTGAGAATAATTTTGTACTGCGCCCTACCAATTTCACTTCTCAATGATCGCTGCCCATCTTTCTCGGCTCCTACCTCAGCCACCAGTTGCCGCCCCAACTGGGCAAAGCGGGTGTTGAGATGATGTTGTGGGGTTGGTGTCCCTACGGTTTCAAACTCAATCTGCGGAACATTTGCTGAATGCTCAACTGGGATTTGATGAAATGCGGGCTGGGCTGCTTCTGTCGAGACTGCTTCAGTTTGAGAAACTGTTTCGGGGGCTGGGGCTGCTTGTTTTTGTCTTCGCAGACTCTCCCGTTGAGCAGCGAGTTCTGGATTGAGGGCACGATGCTGGGACATTCGCTCCAGTGCCTCTAACTGTATGTCTGTTGGGCACCGTGCCTTAAACAACCACCCGTTGAGATCGGCAACCCGCATCCAGCAAGAAACATCACCGCCCTTATCCATAAACTTGGCGCTGGGAACACAATTTTCTTGACTGGCTTTGGCGATCGCCTGGTCTACATCCACAGCATTCAACCTCAGCGATCGTGCCGCCTCTCGCACCACTTCCAGAGGAGAACCTGTCATGGGTAGTTGTCGTTCCCGCATCCAGTTCTGCCACCCGATCGCTTCCCTCGCCGTGTGATATAGGGAATATTGCGGGTCTTTGAACACGCTCCCCTTGGTGATGATGTCTTGAACACGGGGAGCTAGCAGATCTTTCAGGTCAATAGTTTTGGATTTTGGACGCGCTGCTGTCATAACGCTGCCTCTGAAGGCTGGAGAATCCCTACCACTGAACCAGGATAGTAATACCCCAGAATTTGAAGGGTTGTCGCCCCTTGGTTCGCAAGGTTCTGTGCTCCAGTTTGGCTCATGCTTTTGCCAATGCCACCATGCGCCGATTGGCTAATGGCATCTGTTGAGGCGTATTGCGACAGGAAAATTTGCCCGCCCTTAACCAGTACCGTGCCACGAGTTGCCTCAACTGCTGCGACCGTAGTGTTTGTTTCCGTTTCCACTCCCCGATAACACTGGTATGCCTCATCATTCCCAATATCCCAGTACAGCCTGATGGGTTGCTTCATCAGAGCGAGAGCATAGGAACGAGCGGCGATCGCCTGGGCTTTGAGAGCCTCTGGTTGCCAATCGGCAGGCATTTCGGCTCCCACCACCCCATACAGGTAGTGTTCCAGATCTACCTCGTTAATGGCATTGATCTGCCCGTCTGCCCAAACCAGCCGAACTCGCCTCCGATACCAATGCCCATCGACCCAGACAAAGCCGTTAGTGCCGGGTAACAGCAATACCCCGTTCGGAAACACTCGATCGCCGATGACTAAGCCATCTGAACTGACGGACACCTGATAGAGTTGAGCATCTGCCAGAGCAGCAACCATTTTTCCATCCGGCATCGCAATTCCTCCTTGATTTGAGACTGCGATCGCCAGTTGAGTTGAGTGACTGGCAACCCTGACGCGAATGGATGGAGATTCAGCTACAGGAATTGCCACTGGGGAGAGAAGAGAGGTTTTGTGTTGAGTAGGGGTTGGGGCAGCAGGTTTTGCTTCTTGAGGTTTCGGTTGATGGATGGTTCTTGAAGGAATTGTCGCTTGGTGAGAGCGAAATACCGAGGGTAGGGACAGGTCTGCTTTTGGTGCAGGCAGGGTAAAGGTCGCCTTTTGAGATGGCATTGCCTCAGCAGCCGGATCAATCTCTCTCAAACTGGTTGCTACACCCGCAATACTCAGCACTCCAATCCCAACCCACTGAATCAGAGGATTGATTGAAAACATAGAGTTTGAATGAAAAAATAGCTGGTTGAAATTCTTTCGCTACCGCCTATTGCCTTGAGTCAGCGCACTGTAGCGGGTTTCATTGGGGAAGGTTAGCGGACGCGAGGCAGCGGGCAAATAGCGAATCGGAGAACGACGGCGGGAGCGATGTGGCTTGAGTAGTGCGATCAGGTGTAATGCGATCGCAAGAGTGCCAAACCCAACAATGCTGATAGAACAAAATTCATTCATGGCTTAAAAGTCATCTAAAACGTGATCCAGATCCACATCGCTCAAACTCTCGCGCATCTGAGCGATCGTTGTTTCAGTGACAGGTAATGCCTGTGGGTAGCTCAGGTTGCTACTTGAAGAGGCAGGCTGTAGAACCTGCGAGTAGGACGGTTGGGGTATTCCTGCCATGAGTTGAGCGGGAGCCATCAAAGGGGTATCCGGGCAAAACCGCAGTTGAAGCTGAAAGGCGCGGTACTGTAAATCCGCGATCGCTGCCTCGACGGTACGCCGAAACGGGGTTGGCTCCAACTGACCTTCAAAGGCTTCAGGCAGGTAGTACGCTTTGAGTGCCCGGAAAATGGCTGTTCTAACTTCTCCCAGTGGTTCCGACTGAAGATATTCCAGTAGCTTCCCTTCAGGAGAATTTTGCGAGGCAGTCAGGCGAAGCCAAACCCGATCATCTCGGCTCATTACGCTACCTCCGCTGCCTGAGCAAACTTCATTGCCAGCCACTTGGCACCCCCAAAGCAATCCGCAAAACGAGCCTGATCCGATTCGGGTTTAACTCCCAGGCTTGTTGCCACCTCCCGCGATAGCTCTGGCATCCAGTTCACCGTTGCTCCTGGTAGGCTGCTCAGAAATGGCTCTAAGTGAGGTCGTAACTCGGTCAGAGCAGTTCCACCACCGACCAGTACCTCATACCGGGGCACATCAAGCGCCGCAAACTTATCACTCAGATGATGCCGAACCTGCTCCCAGTAATAGGCTTCCGCTTTCTGGCGGCGATCGCTCAACTCAAAGACTTTCCCCGGCTGATCCGGAAACGCGACTGTATCCCGCTGATGCAGCAGCGCATCGAGCAAATAGGAGCTTTCGGGTTTACAAATTCCTTGTGCGATCGACTGCAAGCATTCGAGATATCCCAGCTTGACGGTACTGCTGGGTTCTCCGGTTGGGGGCTTGCCCTGGCGAAAGACGAGAAACGTCAAATCTCGGTAGCCCACCATCACGACCACATACGTTTGGTTTGTTTCCCCGCGCTTGGCTGCCTGAATTTTCCGCCACTGAACCAGCCCTGCTCCTTCCGGTAGCACTTTAATCACCTGGGGCACCAGTTCAACTTCCCGACCCCGATAGATAAAGTGGCGAGATTCTTGAAGGGCACGAGTGACTTCATGCTGATCCGAGAGGTACTCGTCAAACGGCAGGGCGACACCCAGATCGATCGGTAAAGATGACACCTTAAAGCGATGCGCCATTTCTCCGACAACTCCCAAAATCCGCAGGTATGCCAGGGTGCTCTTGCGAAGCATTACCGTTGTTTTATTCGATCTCCCCTCTGCATCTTCTGCCAGGGCATAAGCCGTATCGCCAAGCTGAAGATAAGCTCCAGACTCCAGACCCCCACCGAACTGCGCTCCCTGCTCACGCAAGATTTGTAATTCCGATGGCGGCAGATCTGCCACACGAGAGGGGCAAAGATAACTTTGAAATTTGGTTCCGTTAGATAGAGAGGCTTTTGTGCCTGACATCCCTAAATCCACGAAGAGTTGATAGTTCGACATGGGCATTACTTGTGTCAATAAAACGTATGGGGCGTGTCACGAACTGGCACCGTTTAGCACCGGGTAACACTGGTTGACACAAACTTTTAGTTTCTAGAAGAAGCAAAAGTTAGAAACCACTCAGCCGATCACCGTTTGTCACCCTCTGGCACAGATTGTTTTCGTTCGGCACACGCCTTCGATTGATGAGAGTAGAAACTCCATGTGTCACCCGTATGCGAATGAAGGGTGATTGGGATGGAATTGCGATGTCAACTCAATATAGTTTCGCCAAAGAAATGATGTGAGGCGCGATCGCCCCAAAAGACACAGCAGTTCCATCGGACGATCCACTCAATTCCATGTTGCTGACATACTGCCCCGATACCGTGAGGAACATTGTCGGCATTCCCGGCAGAAACCGAAAACCTTGCGGCGGTCGTCCATCTGGTTTTGTGCCATACCTAACGCCTTCCTGCCGCAGACTCTGCCGCACTGTCAGATCCGCATCGGATCAAATAATTGCCGCAAATCTGCCGCACTTTTTGCCGCACCACGCCTATGAGTCGTCAAAACCAGAAAGAGTACCGGGTTTACTTTCCGGATCAAGAAGCGGAAGGGCTAGATGCGATCGCCGCAAAAGCTGGTATCCGAACGACAGAATTGATCCGCCAACGAGTTCGCTCATTTGATGCCGCACTCCTGCCGCAACCTGCGGAAGAACCATCTGAAAATTCTGCCGCACCTGCCGCAAATGATCCGCACTCTGCATCCGACGAATCGCCGCTCAAAGAATGGTTGGAGGCAACTATTGCCGCATTGATCCAGGAACAACAGCAAACTCGGATAGAAATGACACAGCTTTTAACCGAGAACCAGGCTCTCCGCACATCGCTGGATCAGGTGCAGCAGCAGCTACCAAATCTGTCACTGATTATTGCCCTTGCCTCATTGACGCGCAGAGAAGTTGAGTCTCTGATTCTGGCGATCGAACACATCTTGCTGGATGTGGCACCACCGGAAGAGAAAGTACAGCGGCAGGCGATGTCCGATTCGATTCGGCAAAAACTCACGAATCTTGCCGCACAACTTGGCTTGGAATCGGGTCAGTCCGGCAGTTCAAAGGAATAAGCAACATGGTTGTCTCAATTGCCAATGTTTCTCCCGCCCATGCCTCCAGGTATTACACCGATGGGAAAGCTCCTGATCCGCAATTGCCTCCAAGCGAGTGGTACGGCAGCGGCAGCAGGGCGTTAGGTATGGCACAAATCGTTGAACCTTCTGACCTGCACTCTCTCTTACACGGCGAGTTGTCGGACGGCACAGTTCTGGTTGATAAGTCCCGTTGCCGTCAGCAGCAAGCGAACGCCAAAGTCACAGGGAAGCCTGCCCCCACGGAAAGGGCTGGAATTGATCTGACTGCCAGTGCGCCAAAATCAGTCAGTTTGCAAGCCCTGGTCTTTGGCGATCGCCTATTGGAGCTTGCTCAGCAGCAAGCCAACCGGGAAATGCTGCGAGTTCTGGAAGAACGTTATGCCTGCACTCGGATCACCCAGGACGGAAAACGGATGAAGGTGGTGACGGGGGAGGTAGCGATCGCCTGCTTCCACCACGACACCAGCCGCGCTCTCGATCCGCAGCTCCACACCCACAACGTCATTCTCAATCTCCAGCGCCATCCCAAAACTGGACGCTGGCAAAGCCTGGATAACACCGAGATCTACAAAGCCAAGATGCTGCTGGGGCAAATTTATCGGAACGAATTGGCGTGTGCCGTACAGGACTTGGGCTATTCCATTCACATTACAAACCAACGGCATAGGTTATGGGAATTGGAGGGCTTTACCGAAAAACAGCTTCGAGCCTTCAGCACTCGCATCAACCAGATTGAGGAAGCTGTGGGAGTTGGAGCCAGCAGTAAAGCCCAAGCCTGGGCAAACCGGATGACCCGTCCAGACAAGGTGCAGTATGACCAGGGTGAATTAAGACACTACTGGCAGTCCCAGGCGCAGGCGGCAGGTTTAATTTGTCCTCAACCTGTGTCCATACAATCCGAAACATCCAATTCGCTGGCGATCGCCCAGATCACCCAATGGCTATCCGAGTGGATCGGACAACTCCATACTCAGGCGATCGAGCGCAAGGAGTTAGAGCAAAAATTGCTCCAGCAACCGGGACGATTGCCTTTTTCTGCACTTGAGCAAATCATCAATGCCTACCTACCCCAGAATTCCATCCCCTTAATCGGAACCAACCCAGATGTTTTTCAACGAGTTCACGGAGTATTTACCCAAACGGGTGGCTCCACCAACAGTGATGCAACCAACCAACGCTTACCAGGCAACCCCGACTCGCAACCCAGCGATCGAAGTGCCTGCCAGAAAATCCGTCAAACTGCCTCCACGAACCCAACCTTCAGAGAATTTGTCCCCAGCGATCGCCACTTCCTCTCCCACACTGCCAGCCAACCAGAGGCGAATGCAACTTGGGCGGATGGCAGCACCAGAAGTGAACCAGAACGAACTGGAAACCCCGATCGATCCGTCTCAGCTTCTCCAGTTGCAGCAGATGCTTCAGAAGGTCGCTACCGGGCAGCAAATGGAGAATCTGATTGCAGATCTCAAACCTCTGCCTCAGAGCATGGCGGGATTAGCACGGATGCTGGAGGCAACCGCGAAACCAGCAGACTTGGACAAGAGTTTCGAGCGTTGGGCGAACTCGTTGCCCAAGTCCTCGAACGGCATGAGCGACGAACAATGGTACGAATTGAGGACAAAACTCGACTTGATGATTCATGCCCTGACCGATCTGGCTGCGACTCGTCCCAAAAAGCGGCAGATCCAGATCCAGTCTTCCTGGCTCAACCCGTGGAAACAGACACTCTTGAACTGGAAAGAGAGCGGTAGGCTGACCAAATTGCTGGAGGTTGCTACGGTCGCACTTCTGACCAGTGCCCTGACCGTTGGGTTACTTCATATCACCTCATCTGAGCAAAAGCCAGCCAGTCCTCAGATCCATCCATCACCCTCTTCTAAGGGAGGCACTGCATCATGATGTACCTATCCGACTCATCCTCCCAAGAACAGGAGTCTCGCGCTCAGGAAGTTCGGCTGATTTTGGAACGAACCTTAGCCCTAGCGCAGGAGCGATGCAGCCTGGAACGAACAGAAGATAGCTTATGGCAATATTTGGGCAATGAGCATACGCTAATTTACAACCCTGATTCTGATTCCCTTTGGATGACGGCGAACGATGGAAGCTGGCGGTTGGGGTATCACGAGCAGGCGTTTCTGGCTGGCAACAGCTCCGAAATTACAGATAGCCAACTGGAGCAATTCAGAGAGTTGAATGCTTTTCTAGATGACAAGAAGGTTCCTGCAACTATTGACTTGCGATCGCTCACCAATACAGCCGAGCAAGCCTGGAATATTGAACACACAACTTCACCCGAAGAACAAGAGGCGATTTCAGCCACCGCCGCTCGTCTCTTTGAATCCTACGTGGATCAGGGGATAGAGGCTTGCAAGGAATCGCCGGATAGCAGCGAGTGGTTTTACCAGGTCACTGTTGATGATGCGGTCTACCTCATCAGCCGTGACGATGCCACGATGACCTACAACCTACAGCGGGAAGATGCACAGCCAATCGGACGGACGGACGTTCAAATCTGGCAGGACGTTGATGTCTGGTTGACCCAGCAAAAACCGATCAACCCTGAGCTTTTAGCAGATCCGCGCGATGGTTGGCAGGGCACCTACTGGGAGCAGCAAACGATTCGAGCCAATACCATCCTTCCGATCGTAGAGCATCTCTTTGCCTACCAGGAGCAATGTGGAGTGCTGCATTTAGAAGAGGCGGATCAAAGTTATATCAGTGGCATGGGCAACTACACCTTTGGTTATCTCCCTGCGACCGATACCTTTTGGGTTGAACGAGAGGGCGATCGCTTGGTGTCCGCAACGGACTGGAACGACAACTGCGATCGAGGGTGTTGGCAATTGCGAGGGCTGGATCATTTGGGTAGCATTACTCCGTTCGATGTCGAGCAAATCCAATCACTTCAAACCTGGCTTCAAGTGAAACATCCTGAATGGCAACCGTTGGCAGAGGAGGAGCGCAGTTTGGTGAACAATTACCGTCGCGATCTCTCCACGTCTTCTGATGTGAAAGGCGTAGACACTGGCTTATCGACAGCAGCAGATTTACAGGTATTCCAGCCACTTTCAGAAGTCTCTCTGGAAACCATCCTACCGAAAACAGGGGATGTGGAACGAGGCTAGAGGGTTCGCTTTGACACACCAATTCCATCTCAATCCCCATCCATTCACATCTCTCTACCACATGCGATCTCTAAGGTAAGGACATTCCCCCTAATGAGGCATGACCGACATGAGTGAATCCAATCCCCTGGAAGGATTTTTAGATCAGGTTTTGAGTGACCCATCGCTAAAGGACGAACTTTCTGAGAGCGATCGCACAGCGATGAAAACGCTCTTTGGTAGCCTGTTTGTAGGGGTTCCTGGAGCAACTTCCACCGCTGCCTCTTCTACGGCTTCAAGGCAATCCGTTGATATGAATGCCCTGATGCAGGAAATGGGGCTGGAGGATGGCGTATTCGACGATGTGCTGGATCAAAAGAGTGATGCTGCGTTGATGCAATGCTTGGTGGAACAGATCGATACGGCAACCAGAGTTGTCAATTTGCTGGGACAGAGATCGATCGGGCGAGGGGCACTCCCGGAAATTGGACATCTGGAGTTACAACTTACTGCCGTTGGCTTAGGCATTGCGGATTTACAGCAAGCGTTAGCGAGGCAAACACCGCTGCTGCGCTTAACCCCCTCCTGGCAAGAACGCTTCAAAAACCTATTGCTACACGAATTTCACTTCATTAATCGATGGCTTGGTGGCAGACCATGAAGGCAGGCAAATCAAGATTACTGGTATATGGAAGCTTGATCGGATTACTACTCCCGGTTGGTATTCGCTGGGGCATTCCAGAGATTGCTCAATCTGCCCAACAGTTTGGGCTGCTATCTCCGCAGGCAACAGAGGCAACCACGATCGCGATTTATGGTAATATCTGGCAACTTTCTTCACCACAGCATGGGTCTCGAACTTTTCAACTGGCAGGACTCAAGCCCATTGTTCCCGTCTGGCAAACTCAAGCTAATAGCGTTGCCATGATGCTGATTCAGGCTTCCCAGAATCAGGTTGACATTCAATTTCTGACCCCCGACTCTTCCCTGGCGATCGTTCGGCTTCCCAATGGAACACTGTTGCAGGAGATTCTTCTGGCACAGGGGCTTGCTGAACTCGACCCCAGCCAAAAGGATTTGCCTACTGATGTTGCCCATGCCTTGCAGCAAGCCCAACTAACTGCCCAGCAGCAACACAAAAACTTCTGGGGGCTGCCATGAGCAGGATAGATGGCTTTGCCCGATTTGTAGGGTGGCTGGAGTGGTTTATTACAAGCTTGCTGACAATTGCAGGCGGATTAGAACTCTGGCAATCGCCCCTGCTGGGCATTGTCCATCTGGGGTTTGCAATCCTGTTGTGCCCTAAAACGGAAATCCACTGGACTTACAAAGCACTTCTTGCTGTTCTCGCATTAATGAGTACATTCCTATGACGACTCTACACTCAACTCGCCCTCGTAAAGAGGCAACTAACCCTTGGATCGATTCCACTAAAACCGTTGCCGTTGGCTTGCTGATGGCATTGAGTATTCACACCTTCGTTGCTGAGTTGCGCTACATTCCTTCTGAGTCAATGGAGCCAACGCTGGAAGTGGGCGATCGCCTGCTAGTCGAGAAATTGAGCTACCGCTTCCACCCCCCTCAACGAAACGACTTGGTAGTATTCAAATCTCCTCCTGGATTAGAGGCACAAAACCTGCATGATGACCTGATTAAACGTGTGGTTGGTTTACCAGGAGACGTTGTGCAAATTCATAATGGACAAACACTCATCAACGGCAAGGTCATCGCAGAACTCTATGTGAAGGAAGAAGTAACCTACAATTATGGACCTGTAACGGTTCCCCAGCACCAATACTTTGTTCTTGGAGACAACCGGAATCACAGCTACGATAGCCACTTGTGGGGATTCGTGCCAGAACAAAACATAATTGGTCGCACATTGCTACGAGTCTATCCTCTTCTGCACTTCCAAGTTCTGTTTTAACTTTTCCCATCACCCGCCGCTATACCCTCTGCATCGTAACCGCGCAACTCTTGGCGGTCGATGTACATGGGCTTTGTTATCCATTTGTTAGGGAATACTGAAGTAGATTTTGATTGACCATGATAGCTCTCAGTAAATCTACATATTTTCCCTCAGCAAATTTTTTAAGTTTGAAATCAGGACAACATCCGTCTGCTCAGGTTTGAGTTGCCATACTTCTGATAGCTGGAATGTAGCTTCTTGAACATCCCAAGGCATTATGCTTTTGCGATTTAACTTTGCGAAGGGACCATCTGTCTCAGTGAGTACCCTATCATTAGGCATTTCCTTAACTAAAGATTTCCCTTTTTCTGTTGCAAGCATAGCGGGACCCACTGAAAACCAACATCCCATAGAAATAGCGCGTTTAAGCTGTGTTTTTGTTCCAGTAAACCAGTGCAGGATCGGAATACCAGCATCTTGGTAGTTAGCTAGACAATCAAGCACTAAATCAACAGCACCTCGACTATGAATAGACATAATGCGTCCCCCGGATTTTTCTACCGTACTAAGAATATGATTAAAAACCCTAGTTTGGATATCTTGATATTGGGTGTATTCCTTACTGCCATCTAATCCTATTTCTCCAACATATTTTGCTTGTGATATTAGTTCGTCGAATAGGTCAACCTCGTGATATCGTTCATGGGCTAACTGAGGATGCAACCCTAAAGATGTTCTGATACGCTCACAGTCTTGTGCTAATGCTTTAGTACCATGCCATGCTTTTGGTGTAGTTGTTACCGAAAGAATGTAAAAATTTTGTTCTTTACACTGCAAAATAACTTTTTGAGGATCTTTGTACAAGTCAAGATGGCAATGCATGTCGATCATCAAATAACTCCCTCGCTGTGTAAAAAATTTTCTACTTCTCTCATTCCACGTATAAAAACTTGTTTGTATTTATCCTGTATTTCTGCTTCATAAGAAAGTGAACCACTATCAGATATCCAATTAGAAATATTTGTGCTTGACAACTTTTGAATTGCAATTATTAGAGCAAATAGATCATCACGGCTTCCAGGGTCTCCCATAGTTATAGTTAAATCTTGATGCTCATATGAAATTAACTCAGGAATGCCTGAAGCCATAAGTGCAGCCCGTCTAATAATACACGGAACACATTTACCACATTGCTGGCGTTTACGTTTCCACTTACTGCAAGATACAGTACTAGATACTATTTCTTTCAAGATATTTTGGTTCTTGCATTCTCTTAACATCTCACCTTTTGTTTTGAATTGATAAGGATTAACAATAGTTACTTTAATTCCTACAGCATCAAATACTGACTGCATCAAACTAAAGAAATATGGATGTGTTGTTCGGGTACTCAAAGAACCTATGCGTCTGGCTGTCAAAGGTGGATTGAGCGAAATAAATCCGTTTTCTGGAACAAAAAATTGAACACCATCCAAATTATTGGCACGAGATAAAGCATATGCTCCAACAGCACCAAAAGCCAGAAAATTCAGGCTGCGTGTACGCATTGTGATATCTGTTTTACCATTAGCCGCTAGTGGGTTAGCGTTCACTGAGAAACGAGAGAACCTTCCGAGTAGCTTTCGAGTAATATTGTCTTGATGAGATTTATCCCCTTTGTAAGCATGGCTTACTAATAATGGAATATGACCATCTTCTATAAAGTTAATTGCCCCAATTGCACTATCAAGACCACCTGAGAATAAACTAATACAATTTCTTTCACGTAGGCGAATCAAGCGGTATCTTTGACGACGAGTATATGGATTTGGTGGTGCATATCCGCCAGCTTTGATCTCAAGATTCCATAAATCGCCACTTAGGAAATGTAGTGCTTTTTCAAGCGTTTCCTTCTGGCTTTGCCAAATTGTAGGTTGATGCAAAGAAACTTGTAGCTTAATGTCTCTTGTCCAACCATCAGCAGATGTCTTTCTTTGAACAAAGGTGTCTGCTGCGGTAACTGCTAATGCAATAGTCATAAAATCAAATTCGGTAGAGGAAATACGAATTCCTAGCCTTTTAATTGGATCAATTAAAGGATTACCAATAGTCGCAATATTCCCTTGCTGCCTTCCATCCAGCCCATAAATCTGTACGGGAATTACATCGTCTGAGCATTGTGGAAGAGTGTACAGTTTATGATCTACAGCTACAGTTGTTGTCATAAGTATGACTCCCATTCTGTCCAGACAGCGCCTATAACTGAGCGTTGTAAATTAATTATCTGACTGTTAGTAAGTGTCCTCACATTTTCCGAAAATAAGGGAGCCATATGCAGGTCAACCTCTACTTTGATTAGCTCCATTAATGAGTTTTCTGCTGCAATAGACTGGCTTGGTGTTTCTGCCTTAATCCATGCTCTACCGGCATCTTGTACTACCTGAAGGAAGATACTTTCAGCCATATAAGCAATCATCGTATTGACAATAACTTCATCAGTAATTGAAGTGGGATCAAAGACGCTTATTCCGTCCAGAGCCTCTACAAGAGCGTGTTTCAATGCAATTCTTATTTTGTCAGAATCACCACCTATAGGAGTGAGGGCTTGAGTAATGGTATCAATTGCTTGTTCACATGGCATTCCTGTGAGAGAACTCACATCAAGTGCGAAGTCTCCATCCCCAGTTCCTCTACCACTGGTCAGTACGCCATATAGTGCAGCACCTGCTTTTGTTGTATTGCCTAATCTTCTAGCTGCGGTATTACTACCTCCAGTACCTTTCCTGGCGTAGTGCCCCAAGGCAGACTTTAGAGCAGACTGGTTGCCAGTCTTAACAAATTCACCAAACGATCTCCGAAAGGGCTGAAAGCGTGGTGATTGTGGATTTGGTAAAGGATCTTGTGGCTGATCATCTGCCCAAGGCGGAACAAGAGGAGAGCCACCTCCAGGTCCTGGATTCGACTGTGATGTCCCCACAATTATGATTCCTTATACCACTCTTGGCTTTTTAACAAAGCTTTCAGCCACGGCTGTTGTTCACCAAGCCCACGGATATATCGACGTAATAAATTTGCCGCATCTGCAGATGACTGAGCTAACAGACACGCTCCCTCAAAACCTTCAGGCTTTTTACTCCAATCAGACACTTGTCTGAACTGATTGATTAGTTCCTCCATGACGGGAACTTGTTCTTCCACCGATAAAGAAGATAAAACTTTTTGCGCTCCAGGAGAAGACAAATTTTTTGTCTGTGCAAGCACCTGTAAAGCTGTACGAGCATTTGGGGATAATCCTACTATGTAAACCCCCATAGGCATGGTTTCCCTGGACAAGTAAACTGCTGCTCTCAAATCTATATCTTGCAACTCAGGCTTCAGTTTGCTCCACGTCTTGATAAAGTCAGAACTTTTCGTCCAACTCTCTGGAAAATTTGAAGAAAATTGTTCTTCGTCCAGATTTTCCAGATCTCTAAGTATTTTGGGTTTGCCCCCTTCACTGTCAATGAGTCGATAAAGCTCTGATGTTGCGTCTGCGCCAGCACAGCGCTCAAATATCACCAGTTTAGTAATTAAGTTCTCATCCAGAGGGATTCCTCGCCGCTTTGCAACATTTGCCCGCATCTTAACTACGTTGAGCAACCGTTTAACAATACGAGGATTGCCTTTAATAATTGGAGATGTGGCTAAGATAGGCGTTATTCTATCAGCCAATTCAAAAGCTGCAATCAAGCTTTCGTTGTTTTTTGCATCAAGTAACTCTATTAGTGAATTTGTTTCGATAGGATCTTCTCTCCAGGATTGTTGAAGAGATTTTTCCAATTTACATCGAAGTTTCTCTAGAGCATTTGTGTCAATCTCATTGTGAAGAGCAAGTAGCATAAATAGATATGCTCTAATCTCACGAATTCCAGCTTTAGGTACTCGAATAGGAATTTGTATAAGTTTGTCGATATAATCAATCTGGTGGCGATCGCTTGTGCCCTTAAAATAATCTGCGACTGCACCCCTGATCATATCTTCATCAGCCGCTATGATAAATGCAGTATTTGGAAGAAACAGAAATAAACGTATAGCTTCAAGTGTGTGAATGGCATTAGATGGTAAACACCTATCAAGGTTATCAATGATAACAATTAGTGGACGCTTAAACTCAGTTAACACCTCGCTATACTCTTTCCGAAAAGCAGCAATTTGTTGGGGTGGTGTAAGCTTGGGAGTATCTTTTAAGAGTCCTGTTACAGCATCTTTTCCATCTTGGGCTTCTTTCGTTAGATTTTGGTAGTCTTCTTGAGTAATCTGAGATTCTTCAGATGCTGCTTCAAAAAGTTTTTGACCCGAACTAATACCTCTGGCAAGTAAGCCTCCTGTAGGTACCCCATGTAGCAAAGCAACACCTTCAGCAGCGAACCCTAAAGCACGAAATATATTAATACGACCTAGCAGTCCTTTTGTCTTCTTTAATAACGTTTCATTACCCTTAGCTGCTTCATTTAACTTTGTAGCAATAATCTCAAGAATCGATATACGTGCATCATCATACCCCTGATATAACCAAGCATCAAAATTTACAATTATATATTTCTCATCCCTCCCATTCGAGTCTTTTAATTCCTTTAGCTCCTTCTCAACAAGTTTAAGGAGAGAAGATTTTCCTGACCCCCAGTTACCAAAAATACCTATCGATATTGGGAGCATTCCTGGTGAAGTCAATATATCAACGGTCATTTTGGAGACTTCTCCAAAATTCAAATAATCAATTTCTGATTCTCTATCTGCCCACATGAAATCCTCCTAAACAAATAAATTTAATAGCCAGCTAACCCACATAATGCTACTGGTCATCAGTTGTCGATATCTTTGCAACACCACAAGCATCTGTGAGAAGTCCGTTGCACCAAGGTTGTTATGCTGCGGATTAACTGCAAAACGCTTACTATGGCGAAGGTTGATCCTGGGCGGGTTGACTTAGAGTAGGTTGACTTAAAGGCTTAACTATTGGCTCTAAATAAATTTGGAACCAAGCCCCTAATGCTGCACCGATAACCAAAGTAACGGCTCCAGATATGACAGAAACAGCCCTCCTTAAACTTTTTCCCTTTTCAGCTTGTGTGCTTAACTCTTTTCTGACTGTTTCCTCCATTTCAGTCTTAAAAGCAGTTAAAGCGTCTTGGTTAGTTTGAGCAAGAATTGCGTATCTCTCTGCAATTTGCTTCTTCTCATCAATCTCTTGTGCTAACAAATCAAGCTGATAAGCCTGTTCCTCCAGATCATTTTGCAGTTTAGATATTATCTTTGTTGCTTCTGTGATGTGAATTCTGGCAGCAGATATACGCTCCTCTGCCTCTGCTTCCCGTTGGGGTGTAGGAAGCCACTCCGAGAAATACTTCCCAACAATACTTTTCGTGAGTGTTTGAACTTGAGCTTCTGTGAGCAGCTTTCCTGTAGCTCTCTTGCTTAGCTCTCTAACTAACTCAGTAGTCAATCCATACATAGGCTCAAGCATGGCTTATTAGTTGTTTAGTCTATAATTTTCAACTACTAAAAGGATTTTAGCTACAGAATGAGGAGATTCTGCAATGGATCACCCACTAAGTTACGCAGACATTCTCAAGCAAACGGTACAGGCGGCAACCGTTAACCAGCCCGACTCTAGGCGATCAAGCTCTATCCTGTCTGTGATCTGGATTCTGGTCATTTTCTCATTCTGGCTACAGGCTGGGATAATCAGCGGTGGATGGATACCATCCTGTTTCATGCCCGTCTGATTGAGAACCAGGTCATTATCGAAGAAGATAACTTCGAGGAAGGACTGACCCCAGCCCTGATTGCCGCAGGGATTAAACGTGAAGATATTACAACCAGCCCAAAGCCAGCGATCTCCTCTTGAATACTTGCTCAACCATCAATACTCGGCTAACGGTAGGCAAACTCGAAATGTAGTGCCCTGCCCCAATTCACTTTCCACCTCAATTCGACCAGACTGAGCCTCTACTATCCGCTTGGTGAGTGCTAACCCAATTCCAGATCCCTCCTGCCGCAACTCCCGCGATCTCTCTGACCGCCAAAAGCGATCGAATACACGGGGGAGATCCTCAGCAGAGATACCAATTCCTGTATCTGTGACACTGACCCAGAGGTACTTCGAGTCATAGCTCACCGAAACAGTGACGCTGCCCTCCACTGTATAGTTCAGAGCATTCGTCACCAGATTGACCAGAATTTGCCGAGTGCGATCGGGGTCAGCAAAGATCGGGGGAACCAACTCAGAGCAATCGAGGGTTAAACGGCAAACCTCCTGACGCTCCTGAATAGTTAAAGAGCGAATTACCTCTGTAATTAAGGGTTGAGGCTGAACAACCTGAAGGTTCAAGGGAAGGGAACCCAATTCAATCCTTGCCAGCATTCGCAAGTCAGAAAGCAGACGCTGCATTCGTTCCGCGTCTGTCAGCAATAATTGAGCCGTCTCAACGACCTCCTCAAACGACAGTCTCCCCTCTGCGATCATCTCCAGATAGCCAGTCATGATCATCAGAGGGGTACTCATTTCATGAGAAACTTCACTGATCATTCCCTGTCGCCGTTCTTCTACTCCCTGGAGACGATTTGCTACGCTGTTGAGTGTTAGCCCCAACTGATGTAGCTCTGGAATTGCTAACGGCGGTACTCGTGATTCCATATCCCCTTCACTAAACCGTTTGGCAGCTCGCTCAATTTTCTTAAGCGGTTTCGTCAGTACGTAGGTCAACAGAACACTCAGTCCCGCCGCGCTCAACAGGCTGAACAGAAGCGCAAGGGCAATCCCTTCCGCATTCACTTTATGAAATAGGTCAATTACCTCCTGATTGTACGGTTGTCCATCTTCAGGCACACGGGGCTGAGGAATTTTGGAGAAACCATCCGAAAATTTATACGATCGATAGGCGTAGGCGATTCCGATCGCAGAAACGCCCAACGCCAATGCCAACAAATTCACCAAAAAGAGTCGCAGACTCAGGGAGAGATGAATCTTCCGACGAACCATCTTGCTTTCATCCTTCCCTTACATGATTGATTTTTGCCCTACCGGGGGCGGCTGTCCTCGAAGCTGTATCCCAGGCGGATATGGGTTTTGATAAATCGAGTTAAGTCATCGGGCGGAGAAATTTTTGGACGCAGGCGTTTCACCGCGCCGTCAATTGTGCGATCGTCCCCCACATAATCAATGCCCCGAATCTCATCCAGTAATTGTGTTCGAGTCCAGACCCGTCCTGGCTTTTTCGCCAGCGTATAAAGGAGTTCAAACTCCAGTGTGGTTAGCTCAATTGACTCAACTGGCGCACCAGGAGTCTTTTGAACCATCACCTGGCGGCGATCGGGTTCAATAAAAAAGTGATCGGTAATGATCGCGGTTTCAGATTTCCCTGCCTCCTGTGCCTGGGTAGTCCCCTGTCCCTGCTCTGAGCCTCGCAAATTTCTCCGCAGAAGCGCAAAGACTCGTGCAGCCAGTTCTTTCAAGCTGAAGGGCTTCACCATGTAATCATCGGCTCCTGTATGCAACCCAATGATGCGATCGACCTCATCTCCTTTGCCCGTCAGCATCAAGATATAAGGATCTTTTTGAATTGTTTTACTTTGACGAATGCGAGTACAAACGTCTAAACCATTGATTTTAGGCAACCCGATATCAAGGATCACGAGATCGGGCTGTTGTTCACGAACGACCTTTAGCCCTGCTTCTCCGTCATGAGCGACTTCACACTGATAGCCTTCAGACTGCAAAGTACGCTGAACCAGAGTCGCAAGCTTTAGCTCGTCCTCTACGACCAGAATATTCATGCGTTGTCAGTGAGGGTGATTGGACAAAAATAAATTGGTAGTGCTTTGAGGTATTTCTCAAGGTAGATGACAGTCGAAATTGCTATGAACCAAGCGGCAATTTCGCACCCTAAACTGTCTGTTGGTATACACCTGTATCTATTGTGCCGAAACTTCAAAAGTTCTGCTGGCTCATAGAAGAAAATAACCCTAAGTGGGATGGCGGATAACCCGACTTGAGAAAAACAGGATTTGACATCACAATTCCATCTCGATCTCTGTCCATGTGCATATCTCTGACACACAGAGCTTTTACTCTTCAAATCAGTTGCGAAGTCACCGCTTCACTCAATACTGATTACCCAAAGAGAAATCCATGTCTAACCCAATGTTGATGGAACGTGAATTCAGCCCAGAAGTTGCTGAAGCCCCCCGTACTCTTGAACTGTCTCTCTCGTTGCCGCTGGCTCCCGATGCTGCATCTTTGGTAGAAGTGACTCCATCTGCCACCTCTACTACTTCTGGAATTGGTTTGCGGATGCTGCTGTCTCGGTTCTGGTCAAAAGAAGTTCGCGCTCAATTGCGTAAACTCGCTCCCTGGCTCCTCTCTGGTGCGATTCTCGGACTGAATTTGGTGATCCATGCACCTTTATTTGTTCTAGGTGCAACGATCGCGGCTCTCACCATCCGAATCGTCAAAGGCATCATTAAGTCGAGTCCGCTTTGCCAAAAAATTTGGACAACATTACTGCAAAAAGCAGGGATTCCTGAGCATAAACTCCCCTGGCTTTCAACCTGCTTTGCGAGTGGTGCGTGGTTATCCGCAACCGCTCCTAGTCAAGCATTGTTTTTCAGTGCGGCTGAACAGTATGTCCAGCAAATTTTTTCAGTGAATGGCGTAACTGGGGTGGATACCTTTATCCCTCTGATCTTTGGAACCTTGCGAGTCGTTTTTTGTATTTACATCGGCATTGCTCTGGTTCGCGTGATTAACTCATTTCGGAACGATGAGGACTGGTCAACTGCTGCTCGTGTTCCCCTGATTGTGGTGCTTTGTATTGTTATTGGAGATGCTCTGACTACACTCATCACCAGCTAATTATCTTCATTGTTTCTACTTCCAATTCAAAGTGGTAACGGTGATTAGTGAAATTCTTTCAGATATCTGTAAGAACTCCCTTGCAAGTATTTTTAAGCGATCGCCGTTACCATGTCTCTCACTCAATCAGCTATGGCAACTGAACACGATAAAGATGAGTTTGTCCCAGTTAATCAAATTCTAAATGCCAAGCCCCGTTTAGGTCCCATCCCCGGCGAACAGGTCGTTGCCTGGATTGGCATTATTGTGGTCTCTTACTTGCTCTGTCAGGGACTTTTGGGTTTGCCCTGGATCGCAACTTGCTTGATTGCATCGTGGGGGATGGGAACCTGGTGGGCGTTGACAGGTGATGAAAGCTGGCGATTTTTGAGCAAGTTTCATGGAGTGCCCCGCTGGACGCTGGGCAACCAACCTTATACCAGTCTGCTGGAAAAACGCTCAGCGAAACGGAGCCACAAACCCAACCGCAAGCGGAGAAAACGATGAAACCCAAATTAGGTAAAAAACGAGTGACCCTGCTGGATCGGGGTCAACAGAAAAAGACTGTTACCCAGTCTGCCTTTGAGGACTTCAATTCTCTGGCTGGCTTTGCTCAGTTGGAGTTGAAGGGACGCAGTGTTGGAACTGCCATTTTGCAAAAGAGCAGAAACCGCTATCAGTTTGTGTTTGGCTTTGTCAGCAGCGGTATCCATGACACCTTGCGATCTGAACAAATCAAACCAACGTTGAGCAAGCTAGAATCTGCCCTTAAAGAATTGCCCTCTGGCGGTCATCTCACGCTGCATTTGCAGTCATTTCGGGAAGATAGCGATCGCCAGTCAGAACTCGATCAACTGCTCACCAAAGCTCCCTCGCCAGAATTGCGCTTGCTTTTGATGAGTGAAAAGACCAGGGCACAGGAACTCAAAAACGCAGGAATCCGTAAACCCAAGCAATTGCACCTTTACGCCACCTACACTATTGAACCGAACCAGAAAACCTCCAACAATGCCGACTGGATTGAAAAGTCTCTGGCAAAGATAGTGGAATTCTGGGAGGTGTTCAAAGGCAAAGGCGATGAAGTTGCTGAACAGCGTTTAGAAGATACCTTGCAACGAGTCTTGACCGAGGGCTATTTGCGCTGGGAACAACTGCTCAACATCAAAATGGGTTTGGATGTCAAACCGATGGATGTGAACCAATTGTGGAGACAGATCTGGAGCCGATTTAACCTGTCGCCTGCGCCAAACGTACCGCAATACCTGCTCCTCAACCAGCAGGGGATATCGGAGATCGTGAATCATGACGTGCATCCGGCAACGATGTTGATTCAAGGGGAACATGGGCATAGCACTGTTCCCAAAGCCGATCGCCAATGGATTAAGGTCAAGGGCAAATATGTGGGGGCGTTGACCTTCACTGCTAAACCTGGCGGGTTCCTCAATATGCAGGATCAACTACGGTTTTTGTGGAATGTCCTCTGCCGCCCCCAGGTGTTTGACACTGAGGTTTTCTGTCAGATTGCCAGCACTAATGCCAGCCTGGTCAAGGTGAATATGCAACGGTTGATCAAGCAGAACAATGTGGCTTCTCAACTGGCAGAACGTAAAGCCAGCATTGACGTGGCGGCTCACATCAAAACCCAGCGATCGGTTCAGGCGCAGGCAAAACTCTACGAGGGAGCGATGCCCGTGCAGGTGGCAACCGTATTTCTGGTGCATCGGGATACCGCTGCTCAGTTAGATGAAGCCTGTACATTGCTCTCTGAATGTTTCCAGCTTCCCGCCAAAGTGGTACGGGAAACAGAGATTGCGTGGCAGATCTGGCTACAAAGCCTGCCCTGTTCCTGGGAGAAACTTTTGGGTGCGCCCTTTAAGCGGCAAATGACCTATCTTTCCCATGAGGCACCAGGGCTAATGTCACTAACAATGACTAAACCTGGAGATCGCTCTGGGCTAGAACTGATTGCCGATGAAGGCGGAACTCCGGTGCGAGTAGACTTCATCCACGACCACCGGAACATCGCCTGCTACGGCACCACTCGTTCTGGTAAATCCGTCATCCTCTCCGGCGCACTCAGTCGATTCCTCTCTGAAGGCTATCCTGTTGTAGCACTGGATTATCCTAAGCCCGATGGAACTTCAACCTTTTCGGACTATGCCGAATTTCTCAAACCGAAAGCGGCATATTTCGACATTGGCAAGGAAAGCAACAACTTAATGGAGTTGCCCGATCTGCGGCATCTTAACCTCAGCGAAGAAAAGCGGATGGAACGCTTTGATGACTACAAGGCGTTTCTGGAGGGAGCCTTGGTCACGATGGTTCTGCCTTCTGCCCAACAAGATCCCTTGCTGGAGCAGACGGTGCGATCGCTTATCGGTCGTGCCCTGACTAACTTCTTCAGCGACCCAGGTATTACAGAGCGGTATGAGGCAGCGCATGAAGCGGGGTTTGGCTCCCTTCCCTGGAAGCAAATGCCTACCCTATTCGACTTCATGACCTTCTGCACGGTTGAAAAACTGGGGATTGAGGATGACATCGGCTCAATTCGCAGTGCCCAGACGCAGATTATGCTGCAACTGGATTACTGGCTCAACTCGTCGCGGATTGGTAAAGCGATCGGGCACCCCTCTTCGTTTCCAACCGATGCTCAACTGCTGGTGTTCGCTCTGCGAAACCTCAGCAACGAAAATGAAGCCGCGATTCTCTCGCTCTCAGCGTATTCTGCGGCATTGCGTCGCGCTCTGGAATCGCCCAAGTCGATCTTCTTCATTGATGAATCGCCAATCTTGTTTGCCTTCAACACGATCGCCCGATTGATCGGACGGCTCTGTGCCAACGGTGCGAAATCGGGGATTCGGGTATTTCTCTCCGCGCAAGATCCGGACACCATCATGAATTCGGTGGCAGGACAACAGATCATGCAAAACATGAATACTCGCTTGATTGGGCGAATTCAACCCTTGGCGATCGAGTCATTTGTCCGTCACCTCAGTTATGAGCGAGGCATCATCGCCCGCAATGCTGGAGAACATTTCTTTCCTCGTCGCTCTGAGATGTACTCCAACTGGCTACTGGATATTGACGGCACGTATACCTATTGCCGCTACTATCCAAGCCCCATCCAAATTGCAACCGTCGCCAATAACCCCGATGAACAAGCTGCCCGGTCTCGTATCTTAGCCCAATACCCATCTCACAAGCTTTTGGGCATGGCAAAGTTTGCCGAGCAGTATGTCGCTGCCATTCGTAACGGAGCTTCCCTCGATACGATCTCCCCTGCCCCTGCCTTGTCTGCTTCAGAGAAGAAGGAGTTTATCCATGCTGCCTGATTCAACCAGAGAGGACAGCGTATCCTCCGCCCCGACCCCTAAATTCTCCCAGTTAAGTTTTCGACGCACCGCGCTGACACTCACCTTTTTAGGATTTGCCCTCACCCTGGCTGCACCCTACGCCAAAGCAGGACCTTTAGAGGAACTGAATAACACCCTTAGTCAAACCGTTACGAATGTCACGAACCAGGTACTCAATCCCATTAACCAGGTTCAAAACGCAGTGAATGGAACTGTGAGTCAGATTGAAAATACCATCAACCAAACGGTGGGCGGTGCGGTTGATCAAGTTGAGGACACGATTAACCAGACAGTGGGTGGTGTTGTGGACAGTGTGCTTGGACCGATTCAGAATACGATCGGTGGTATTTTTGGTGGGAATGGGAGAACGCCAGCGTTTCTCAATCCCTTTCAATCTCTAATTCGTTCATTTACGAACTTTCTGCAAGGTATTCTGAATGACCTGCTAGGTGGCATTACGGGCAGTGGAAATAGCAACGGCAATGCAGGTAGTGGCAATAATGGCAATGGAGATCCAGGACTGGATATTTCACTCAACAATCCAGTTGTACAAATTCCCAAAGCACCAGGGGAAGCTGGGATTACCCCTCAAGTCGGTGCATTAGGACTACCTGACATCCAGGCAACTCACGCCGCGATTGACCAGATGGCTCGCAGCTCTAACACTCAATTGCAGCGAAGCGATCGCTTTAATACCAACAGCCAAGCTCTTGCTTATTCGGTTAAGTCAGAGAGCGATCGCACTGCCAGTCGTGGCATGGCACAAACCGTGATCGGAACGGCAGGGCAACAGCAGATGGCACAAGACACCCAGGCAGCATCGCAAGCTCTGCAATTTATTCAACAAACTTCTGCCGCCGCACAAAATAAAGACGTAACGCAAGATGTCATGAAGGATTTAACTGCAATGACTTCGGCTCAATCGTCTCTCGTTGCCGGAAGCTACGCGCAGTTGATGGGAGTCAGACAACAGCTTGCGGCTGATAGCGTTGTCAATACCAACGTTTCAGAAGCTGCTGACGAAGCCAACCGAATGCAACACGCCGAACGAATGGGGGCTGCGATGTATGTTCTCAACAGTGCAGCAAACTTCTATCTGCCCGGTCAAACAAAGTAGCGTTGCCACTCCAATTCCATCTCTTGATCCACTCATTTCCACACCGCTAACACATCTCATCTTTAGTGTTAGACCATTCTCGAATTCAACTACACCTTATGAATTCTGTTTTCTCTACCCTTATGTTTCCCATTCTTGCGGTTGAGGGGGCAAGCGATTTGCTCTCAAATGGAATGGAAACGACTCAACAAATTGGTGAAGCCTGGAATCGGCAATGGGTTGGTCTTTTTCAAAGTCAACTTTATTACGGCATTGTCAATCTGGCTGGCTTAATTGCAGCAGGAGCATTGGTCTTTTTTATGCTGCAATTTATTCGTCGTCTAGTGGATCAAGAAGATTGGACTTCTGCAATGCAAAGTTTGATTTTGCCATTGGCGATCGTGGTTGTTCTTGCCAATCATGGAGCCATTCTGGGACGCAGTACCATTGCCATTCGTAATGTAATTCACACGCAAGCGAATCAAGTGTTGCAACTAGAATTTCTTGAAGTCAAACTTGAAGATGCACTGCAATCGACGGTCATCGGAAATGCGTTAGCCGCAGAACTGCGAACTCAAGTTAGTCAATGTTATGGACTGGTTGCAGATAAACAGGTGGCGTGTTTGCAACAGGCAAATGAGCAAGTTCAAGCCACGATTAACGCTCAACCTCAGCGTCTCAAGTTGCCGGGTGGTTTTGGGCAGATTCAGCGGGCGATCGAGCGAGGATTGACAGCAGCAAATCAAGAAGCTGCCGCTGGTGGAGGCATTCTCAATGATGGGGCAAATCCTATCTTCGCTGGGTTAGCTGGATTTGCGGGGTCAGCCTTTCAGGATTTAGCGTCAGGCTTGCTTTTGGGCTTTGGTTGGGCATTCACCAACATTCTGGAACTCGCATTGCTCCTGAATGCTTTGATCGGACCTCTGGCGGTCGCAGGTTCTCTGGCATTGGAGTACAAACCCTTCCTGGCGTGGCTCACTGGATTTTTCTCGCTGGGACTCGCGCAAGTTTCCTACAACATCATTGTGGGACTCGCTGCCTGGGTTGTGGTCAATGCTGAAGTAACCGATACAACAGGATTTCTCGTCATTTTAGGGTTGCTGGCTCCAGCACTGGCATTAGCACTAGCAGCCGGTGGAGGCATGACTACGTTTAACGTCATCTCATCTGGCACGACAGGAGTCATGGCAATCCTGACAGGTTATGCACCCAAGGTCAGCCTGAATGAAAACGACCTGGCGTATCACAAATAATTTGGAGACCCCCTCTCATGCAACTCTTGAAAACCAAACGCCGCTTTGACTCCTCAGATATTCTGCCTCTGTTTGCGCTGACGACATTAGGCATTCAAGCCGTTGCCCTGTTCCTGGGGTTGGTGAACACAATCCGAATCAACAACCTGGCGCATAAACCCGCTCCAGCAATGGTGCAAATGCTCGATGGGCGATCTGTCTCAATGGAGCCGATTGATCACCTGGAGCGAACACCTGAAACGGTTCACCGTTTTGTCAAAGATGGTTTGGCACTGATGTTCACTTGGAACTCAAAGATCACGACAGTGCCAACCGACCCTGCAACCACAGGCAGATTGATTTCCCCCACAACCCGTCAAGTGTCTGATCCAGGCGTTTCGCTTGGTAGCAGTGGCGGAAAAGTAACAACCTCCAGTTGGCAGGCTTCATTTGCATTGAAAGAGGACTTTCGCAGTAAGTTTCTGGCTGCTGTCGCTACTCTTACCCCTTCAGAAGTCTTTGCTGGTAACGCTCAAAGTGTTTTGAGCTTTGAATCCGTTTCGCAGCCAAAGCCGATTGATAACCACACCTGGCAGGTGGATGTCGTTGCGAATCTGCTCATTTTTGACGCGGCTCACCCGCAGGGGCTAACGGTTCCTTTCAACAAATCGGTGTTTGTCGAAGCGATCGAACCCACAATTGATCCCCTACCTGATAATTCAACACCGATTCAGCAAGCCGTTTACAGGCTCAAACAGAGTGGCTTGCAGATTCGAGAAATGCGCGACCTTGATATCCAAAACCTTAATCCTTAGACTATCGCCATGTTTGAAGACAATGACCCCTCAACTCATGCTGGGTTGCCTTCTGGGGAATGGGAAACTTTGGCAGCACTGACTGGGTTTAAGCCAGAACCTCCCCCCGGCAAGCGTTCATCCACGACTACTCTGATTCAAACAGCAGAGCCACCAGAAGACAATGCCTCCGCCGAACCAGTGGATGAAATACCATCCGATGAGGCTGAAGATCCAATTCCTCAGAAGGCAACCCCTAAAACAGACTTACTCGACCCGGAAGATTTGCTGGAGTCTGAGGAAGATAAAGCCGCCACTAAGCCAACCCTCTGGACAAATCCCTGGGCAAAAGGTGGGTTTGTCGCGTCGATTATTGGTGTGGGTGTAGCAGGTTTGGGGTTATTCCTATGGAGTGTGCAAAATATCAAACCTGTAGCCAAGGTGCCAGAACCTTTGCAACAACCGCAAACGGCAGATAAGGCACAAGTTGATCCGGAGCAGGAGCAAATCGGTAATCTTAAAACGGTGAATGCTCTGGGGAGTCAGGCTCAGGCATTAAATCGACAAACTGAGATGCAAAATGGGTTGCAACCGAAACCCCAGCCTTATCCATCTCCCACGGATGTACCGAGACCAACTCCCCCTCCTGTTACTCCTGTTCGATCATCTCCCATTCCCAGTTACAGCAGTGTCCCCTCTCCCCCAGCACGAGTTACCCCGATCGCCCCTCCCCCCATTCGTCCTGCTGTCGCCCCAGCTCCAGTCCAAACCGTTGATCCACAAACAGCGTGGCAGCAAGCTCTGGCAACAGGAAGCTATGGGCAAATGCCAGATGACCCATCTGCCGCGTATCCTGATCAAGATACAGAACCAGTCCAACCATCTGTTCGTCATTCCACAGAGCTAACGCCCGTTGTCAGCCGACCTGAGACAACAGGTGTAGAATTTGCAAGCAATTTAGAAGATTCTCGTTATCAAGCCGATGTCAATGCCATCCTGTCGGGCAATGCCAGTGACTTTCGCACAGTTCTACCTGGAGCAATGGCAACGGCAACGCTGCAAACTCCGATCTTTTGGGCACAGGATTTGGGAGCAGAGCAACAACCTCAACGGTTCTCAATTCGGCTCAACGACGCGATTCCATCGGCGAATAGCACGATCGCCCTTCCCGCAGGTACTCAACTGATTGCTCAAGTCCGTTCGATTTCTGAGAGCGGGATGGTTCAACTGGCAGTGACTCATGCGGTAATTGAAACTCCACAAGGAGGACAGGTTGTCGATTTACCGCCGGAAGCCGTTTTGATTACAGGCGATGAGGGAAAACCGATTCTGGCAGAACTGCAAAATTCCGGTCGTGGGCAAGTCACTCGTATGGACGTGCAGACTGCTTTATTTGGAGCATTAGGGCAAGTCGGGCAACTGCTTAACCGTCCCCGCAATGAAAGTACGACGACCTCGCCCTACCTTTCTTCCACCTCCATCACTAATGGAGATACCAATGTTGTGGGAGGGATTTTGCAGGGTGCATTTGGTTCACTCACTCAGCAGGTGCAACAACGGCATCAGCAAGAAATGCAAGACATTCTCAATCGCCCTAACCTCTGGATTGTTCCAGCAGGTCAACACTTACAGGTTTTTGTGAACAACTCGTTTGGGGTCGCGCAGCCATGAAAAAAACCTTAGCCTTGCTTCCGGTTATGATCTCGCTGTTAATGGCTCCAATTCCGGCGGTTGCATCTCCTATCATTCATCAAATCTCTCAAACCCAAGCTCAAGGACTGACGGGCAACGGGGCACACATTACGGTCTGGTCAGGATCAGGTACAAATATTGACTTTACGCGAACGGGCGAAACCATTTATCGGGCATGGCTTGATGACCCTAGCCGCTTGACGATCGACTTTGATGGCGATTTGCAAGGAGGGCGAGGCGGTGGCGCATCGCTGATCCATTTGCGGCGAGTCACAGGGATCTCGTTTCCCAATTTGCCCTCTACTCAAACCACACTACTGACAGTTGTTACTCAGTCTAACTATGGGCGAAAGGTTTACCTATTCAACGTGGGCTATGGCAGTGGCGAACCCCAATATGCCAGTGTCGTGATCGCGTCTGAAGGAACGAATTTAACAGGCAGTGGTCTCCAGATGGCAGATTCACGGACGGCAAACTGGCGAGATGTCGAGCGGGGGCTGGAACGAGCGGTAGCTCAAGGTTTGATTGAAAGCAATAGTCCCGTGATTCGGCGCACTCAAGAATTTTTAGCACGAGTTCGTAATGGAATGCCTGTAGCCCGTGCCGTGACAGAATCCAATGTTTCGATGGCACTCATTTCCCGATTAGCAGAGATGGGGTATGCCCCAACCTCTCTGACTCAACAACAACCCGTTCCTTAAAGTGAATTGATGATTTATGTCCCCTGGTTTGTCTGCTTTGATTCTGGCTGCTGGCATTACGGGTACTGGAATCTTGAATCTGCCAGCCATGCCCGTCCGATCGTCCCTACCCAGCGAACGAGTTCCACCCATCTCGATTCCTCACGTTGATCCGCCCATCCACGACTGGGTGAAGCAAGCCCTGATTCAAATCAGCAGACGGGCGATGCAATGGGCAGAACAACAAATCCCTGCTCCCCCTCAGCTTTAGGAGTGCTTATGTCAGGAACGTTCACGCATACCTCAACTCCCGCTGCCAGTAGCTTTGTGAATTCCGGGAGTAGCCTCCTGAATTCTTTTAAGGGTGGCAATGGCATGATGTTGCTATTGGCGTTAGCTGGCTTTATCGCTCTGTCCTTTTTTGGTCAGGGTGGGAGAAAGAAAGGGCAGTTGGCAACGGCACGGTTTGCTGGAGGTCGGGAAAAAGCAGCAGCTCGTCGTAAGGCTCTCAAGCAAATTAAAGCCCGAAAGCATAATGTGGTTGCTTTCAAAATCTACAACTCCCTGTATCTACCGGATGCTCAAAGGGGCGTAGCGATTTCTGGAGGGGCGGGTTCCGGTAAGACTGCTAGTATGGTTTTGCCGATCGCTCAGTCTGCGATCGAGCAAGAAATGCCTACATTCGTCTACGACTTCAAATACACAGAACCTAATGACAGCTTGGTTTCGGTTGTTTTGCCTACTGCCGCAAAAGCTGGTTACGAGGTGCATGTCTTTGCGCCTGGAATGGCGGAATCAGAGATCTGCAATCCCCTGGACTTTTTAATCGACGATATGGACGGCATGGCAGCCCGACAGCTTGCTTCGGTCATGCACAACTGTATGCGATCGGAACACAAAAATGCGTCAGACGATCCGTTCTTCTCGATCGCAGGAGACTTGCTGATTCAGGCAGTGCTGCTTCTGGCAAAACAAACTCGCTTTCCAGACATGATGATGTGTCAGGTCATTTTGTCGATGACTGACCTTCCTAAACGCATTCAAAATTCTCCAGAGCTTAGTAAATTAACCAAAAATACCTTCTCTCAATACCTTTCGGTTGCTGGCAGTGAGAAGACCGCTGATAGCATCCGGGGAACTGCTCAAAACCTATTTGTTCCCTTTACGACACCTGGATTGGCAAACGCTTTTTGTGGCAAAACTACCATTCCATTAACCCTTGAGGGCAAAAAGCTGGTGGTGATTGGCATGGATAAAGCCATTAAAACCGCCCTGGCTCCCTTCCTCACAGGCATTATGCAAATGATCCTTGATCGCAATGTAGCGATCGCTCGTAAAGACCCGTTTGTGTTCATCCTCGACGAAGCCCCAACCGTTGGGATTGACCTGGCAACTGCATTTGCCACCCAGCGATCGGCAGGAGCAATTACGATCATGGGCTATCAGGATTTTGGGCAATTGGAGCAACGCTATGGCGAAGCAATGTCACGAACGATTCTGTCCAACTGTGCGACAAAAGCCTGGTTTAACCCGCAAGAGTTGAAATCAGCCCAATGGTCAAGCGATTACATCGGAGATGAACATCTGGCACTGAAGCAAAAATCAAAAGGGCACAGCGGTGGAAAAGCCAGCACTAACATTTCAGACAACGAACGCACCCGCAAATTATTCAGTCCTGACCAGTTTCTCAGACTGGCTCCAGGTAAGTGTATTTTGATCAACCCAGCGATCGCCGGAAAAGATGAGGTCAGCATCCCGATCGCACAGAAAATCAAACTGACAGAAGCGATTGAGCAACGACAAAATAAAGCCCGCAAATTGTGGAATGACAAGGTGAAAGGACGGCTTGCCGAGCGCAGCCCTCAGCCGAAATTGACGCGGGATGAATTGCGGGTCTACACCGAACGCATGATTGAGGAACGGGAGGCTGAAGCTGAGCGAATCCTGCCGCAACCGATGGAAGAAACGACAATCGCCAACGGCAAATTAAAGGTTAAGAGGTGAGCGCATGGTTTTTATTGATGCAGGTGCCGCCCATCGGGTGCAGCACGATGTGAATCAGGTTTATGAGGCGATCGCCCGATTGCTCTCCAAAATTCATTTAGAAAATAGTTGGCAGCAACCAGACGCAATTCCTCGAATTGATATTGAAGTAGAGGAAGGACAAAAGCAGCCAGTTTTAGAGGGAGAACTGATTCCACTATTGAGTGGACAAGAAGCTTACCCAGCACTGGAGGGGCAACCAGACCCATTACAACTGGAAGGCAGAGACTTTGCTGCCTTGCCTTATCGGGATTTAGAGCCTCTCGCATTGTCACCTCAACCACCCCTCAACCTCGATCCGGCAGAAGCTTCGGTCTTGATTCAACTGGGGGATGCTGTCATTGAGCGTCCTCTGAAACTTCTGCCTCAAGCTTTAGAGGAGTTGCAGCCAGAGCAAATCGCTTCACTCAGGCAAAGTCTTGAACATCCAGTAGGTTCGACACAACCGCTACCAGCAGATCTAGAAAATACCTCAGCCCGAATCGAGGTTGAGGGGGTTGAACGGTTGGTGATCGCAGATGGGCAAGTGAACGTGAATGACCTGTACCCGGAAATTGTAGGGATTCAAGCAGAGGCGATCGCCGCAGGCAAAGTGAATGCAACTCCTGAGCAGGTAGAGGATCTGGCTCGTTATCTCCTTGACCACCATGCGCCGGAACAGGCAGATGGGCAGCGTAGCCTGGTAGTTCTGGGGAATCAGCAACAAGTCACAGTGACATTACACCCAGAACCGGAAATTATTCTCGATTTTGAAGACTTCCGAAGCAACCCGGAGGAATTTTCCACTGACCAACCTGTGGACTTAAACACAGCGTATCAACTGTTGCACAAGGAACTGGAGCAACAAGCTCAGCTTCCTTTTAACGTAGAGCCAGAACCAGCAGCTAATTTGAACGTTTCAGAACTAGAACCTGATTCAGTGAAGCCTGTTGATGTTGTTCACAGCCCTCCAGATTCAGATTTCGAGCAGCCAGAGAAGGAAGCAACCGCACAACACTACCCTGTGGAGGCGATGACTCACCCGCCTGAAATGCAGCTTCGCCCAATTTCTGAGGTGGAAGCGACAACTGGGCAACAGCTAGGGAATATTGAAGCACTCCATCATGAGGTACTATCCGAATCCCCGGTTGTTCTGGTATCTGTGGATGATTTGGGGCGACCGATGGTAACAAGTTCAGTGGTCGCTCATGTCGAGGTGACTGAGGATGAAGTAGAAACTGAGGAGATTGAGCAGACTGTCAATGCAGGCATTGTGGAGAACCAGAACATGGATCTGGCGGTGTTGGATCAACTGCAAACCTTTTTTGACCAGACAGGCGTAAGGGAACTGGAAAGCTCTGAAACAGGGATGGTCATTCAGTCGCAAGAATCTGGTTTAGTTGCCAATACTCCTAATGGTCATGTGCTGGTTTCCAATGGCGATCGCGTTCAGACAAACTTTACCCCGATCGAAATTCAGCAATTAGATGAAATGGCACAAGAAGCAACGCTTGCCTTAGCAGCTAATGAAATTAGTAGCGGCACCGTTCAACACTTCAATCAGGAAATAGAGCGAGGTTAAACACATGGTCGATCCCAACCAACTCCCTCCCCAATGGCAGCAGTGGTGGCTAGAACAGCAAGCAGCAGCAGAAACAGCCCCTCCTCCTGATGACCCAGATGCCGTTTTTGATGAAGAGACTCCTCCGGTGATGCGCGAGGAAGATCCAGACATTGAAGCCAAGCTCGATCGGATGTTTGGCACCCAATCCCGACCTCAGTAATCCAGACAGGCAAACATGGATGAGCGTAAGGAAGCCCTAATTCGGGCGTTCCACAATTCGCTATTGCAAGGGGAAAATTACGCCCGGATTAATCAGGCGCGAAAACAAGCTGAGGATTTTTTGGGTGACAGTATTCCTCCTGGAAGTCCGTTAACCAAAGTGGTGGATGAGGCAATGGAAGCGGCGATTGTCCGAGTTGCGCCTGCCTTAATTGCCCAAGCCGATACGACTCACCAGGTATACGACAAGCTGGTTGATCTGTTGAACCGTCAGCCTGTGCTGGGAGTCCGGTCGTCAACCTCGGTGCTTCAGCAGGCGTACAGCACTCCCATCCCGATCGCTTACCTTGCCTCTACCCTGGCAGGAATTACCCCGAAAACTACGGTTTATGAACCGACTGCCGGAAATGGTGCCCTGTTGATTGGAGCCAATCCTGCCCAGGTGATTGCCAACGAATTGAATGGCGATCGCTTGGCTGAACTGGGTCAGCGAGGCTACCGCCAACTGACTCAGTTTGATGCCAGCCAGTATCGTCCACTCGAAGCCGTCGATGTGGTCATCGCCAACCCGCCCTTCGGACCTGTCCATGACGACAATAGCAGGATTAAACGATTTGAGATTCCTGGCAACCGGAGGGGAACTCGCCAGATTGATCATGCGATCGCCCTCAAAGCCTTAGAAGCAATGAAGGATAACGGGCGTGGGGTGCTAATTCTAGGAGGCAAGCTTGGGGCAGACGAAGACCTCCGCTCCAACCGCTATAACTCCATAGAGAGCCGAGGCTTCTTCTACGCCCTCTACCAGCAGTACAACGTCACCCAGCATATCTCGGTGTGGGGAGACCTTTACCGTAAGCAGGGGGCAGGCTTTCCGATCGACCTTATTGTGATTGAGGGTAGAGGACAAGCCTCAAGAGATTTGCCAGCCGCCGATGTCCCACTCATTTATCAATCGTTCGATGCCCTCAAGGAGTTACTACCCAATGAGCCAATCCAGCAGCAAACAACCGGATTACCAGGATTACGCCAGCTATCCATTCGTCTGGAGTCCAGAATCGGGAGATCAAGAACTGTTAATGGTCAAGATTCCACCAGAGATGACTCAGATGAGCGAACCAGACTACAGGCGGTTGATGACGCTGCGAATTGGGTGGATGATTCACACCTGGATGGAACAGAGTGGCGAGGATCAGGTACAGACCCATCGCAGGCTGGCTGGGGCGTTAAGGAAGCTTTACCTCCAGGAATCTCCCAGCCTGTACGAGAACGCCGAGACCCAGGAACTCGAACCCCTGTGGTGGTGGACGCAGGAGTGGGCAGAGACATTTCTGGAGCGCAACGAGACATTCATGATTCGCTTCGCGGAAACGGAACTGGATTTCCCCGTTCCCATTCAGCCGAGCAGCCCGGAGATTCAACAGGGTTTGCAGGAGAGCCACGACAATTTCACGCTGGAGAACTGGCTAGCCAACCTGACCTACGGCATGACCAGCGATTAAGCCTTCATCCCAATACAGCAGCAAGGATTCGACCGATGGCAATCACAGAGCAAGAGCATCTCGCCTCAGATGCGACCTTGAATGTTGCTTATATTCCCCGCAGCCAGGGTAGGACACCCGGCACTCTGATCCCCGCAAACATGGCAACAGCCGCTCAGATTGCTCTCGACAAATTAGAGCAAGCCGTTGGGGATGTCGATGCATTTGTACAGCAGCGGTTAGGGTATGAATCGAAAGAGCAAATGTGGCGGTATCTCTACGCCGAGCAAGTTGACGCAAATGCCCTGGCTTTCTGGCAGCGCGATCGCGAAAAGGTATTTCTCAATGGCGACCAAACGGGCAACGGAAAGGGACGGTTCTGCGCCAGTCAGATTGTAGACGCGATGAACCAGGGCTATATCCCCGTCTTTGTGACTCAAAAGCCCAACCTCTATGTCTCAATGCTCGAAGACATAGCAGACATCGGTAAGCCAGGGGTCAAAATCTTTGCTACCAATAGCAACGCAGCACTGGATTTACCAGACGGAACCAAGCTAAGGGCATCCTCCCCAACCGAGAAGCAGGCAGAAATGCAGCAGCTTCTAGAGCAAGGAATGGGAAGCTACAACGCGGTGTTTACCACCTATAGCCAGCTTCAAACCGTCAACAATGAAGAACCCTTTCGTCGAGACTTTCTGCGAGAGCTTGCCTCCAGAGCCATTTTTATTTTTGATGAGGCACACGAAGCAGGAGGCAGTACCGGAGAGAAAACCTGGAAGAGTGCCAGCGATGCCCCCGATCGCTCGGAGTTTGTGCGAGAACTGATCGATCGCAGTGCGGGAGCCGTCTTTGCCAGTGCTACTGCGGTTAAAGACCCGGCAGTGATGGATCTCTATGCCCGTCGCTCCGATGCAACGGCAGCGGTGAGCGATATTTCATCCCTGCAACGAACGTTGAAAGAAGGAGGCGTTCCACTTCAGCAAATGATGGCAACCAAGTTTGTTGCTTCTGGTCAAATGCTGAGGCGAGAGCGATCGTTTGAAGGTATTACCTTTGCAGCCAAAACTGTTGGTGTGGATCGGGAGATCGCCGATAACATCTCTGGCATCATGCGGGCGATCAGTCAGTTTGATTTAGCCAAGGAAAAGGCGGTTCAGAAACTCAGCAAACAACTCAAAAAAGAAGCTAAAGCTGCCAGCGAGGATAACTCCATTGGGCAAACCGGAGCGCGGTCTACCAATTTTACGTCCTTGATGAACAATGCGATTGACCAGGGCTTGCTGTGCCAGAAAGCTGAAGCAACGGTGCAGGAAGCGATCGCAGCAATCGGTCGAGAGCAAAAACCCGTCATTGCGGTTGCCAATACGATGGCAGCGTTCATCAAACAATACGCCGACGATCACGGATTGAATCCGGGTGATGCCATCACGATTTCCTTTGGGGATGTTCTCAGTCGTTATCTGGAACGCTCCCGCGATGTCACGATCAAAGACCATGAAGGAAATGCAATTCGCAGACGAATGACCGATGACGAGTTGGGGGACGATGCCCTTGCTGCCTATGAGGACGCGAGAACATTTATTGATGAAACCGATCTGTCCACTATTCCCCTCAGTTCGATCGACTACATTAAGTGGCGACTGGATCAGGAAGGCTATCGCGTTGGCGAGATTACAGGACGACAGCACACGATCGATTACACCTCCAGTGGTGAACAAGGCTACGGCTTGCGCTCCACCAAGGAAGTTAGCCCCAAGGCAAAGGTGGAAACGGTTAGCCAATTCAATGGGGGAGAACTCGATGTCCTGATCCTCAACCGCTCTGGAGCAACTGGGATTAACCTTCACGCCTCAGAAAAATTTGCCGATCAGCAACAACGGCATCTGATCATGGCGCAGGCAGAGCGTGACATCAACCAGGTCATGCAAATGTTAGGGCGCGTCAATCGCTTTGGTCAGGTGGTAGAACCGGAAATTACCCTACTGATGAGTGATCTTCCGGCTGAGAAGCGGTTGGGAGCGATTCTGTCCAAGAAAATGGCAACGTTGAATGCCAATACGACTGCCGATCGTGAGTCAGCTCTGTCTGTGTCCAATGTGGTTGATTTTCTCAATCCCTACGGTGAGGAGGTCATTACTGAGATTCTAGAAGACAACCCGGAGTTAGAAGCAAAACTGGCATTTCCCTCAGAGGGACTCAAAGGGGAATCAGACATCGAACTCATCAGTCGGGTCACGGGACGTATTCCCTTGCTCTCCGTCAAAGAACAGGAGGAACTCTACAGCCTAATCGAATCAGAAACCCTGGATCTGATTGCCCAGAAACAGGCAATGGGTGAGAGTGTGCTGGAGGCACAGCAACTTGACCTCGATGCTCGAACGATCGCCCAAATGGAAGTAATTCCAGATGAAGCAAGTGTTCGCAATGAGTTCACCGGACCCGTTTACCTGGAAGTGGTGGATGCCAAAGTCCCAGTCAAACCCTTCAACCAACTGGAAGTCATCAATATCGTTCGAGAAAATCTGGGATTAGAACGAGTCAAAGACTTTACTGAACACGATTTTGGACGGGCTGAAGAGGCAGCAACTCAGCAGACCCGCCAACAGAGTGAACAACTGCGGCAAGCGACTCGGCAATATCGCTCCGAGATGCTTTCCTCCAAACATGACAATTACAGCCGTGACAAACTGACCGAGCGACTCAACAGCCAGTACGCCCATGTGAGCCATATCCTTAAGCAGTTTCCGCCAGGGCGATCGGTGCGGGTGGTTTCGCCTGAAGGCAATATCACCTATGGCGTGGTGGCGAAGATTTTCCAGAAAGGGCATAACGGTAGTCCTGCTGCACCCACAAACTGGAAAGCCCAAATCCTCACCGACAACCATGCCCGTATCCTCACGATTCCGCTCACCCGCTTCAATCGAGGGAAGGAGGGGAAAGCCACCACTGTTACAGCTCAGGAAACAAACTGGGAAGGACAGGACATCTATGCGGCGTTCGACTTGCGGCAAAAAACCGAGCGGTTGGAGCGGCAAATCTTTCAGGGCAACCTGCTCAAAGCCTATGAGAAGTACCCCAACGGTAAGTTTCTAAACTATACCGACCACACTGGAGGAGTCAGGCAGGGATTGATCATGCCTGCCAGCTTTGATATTCAGGAATCCCTTCGCAATGAGCCTGTCACCTTTCGTGACCCTAGACAGGTGAAAGCTTTTCTGACCGATGTAACGGGCTATCAAGGCTCGGTCAAAACCCTTGACGAAATCCTCACCTTTAAGCCCCAAGCGGCTGCAAGGTTTGGCAGTACTGCTGCGGGGTTTGTTCTGCAAAGCCCTAAATCTGCGATTGGCGATCGCTTCTCACTCGATCAAGACATTATTGCTGCTTGTGGCAGTGACTTTTACTCGGTCAGCGATCGTATGGAAGTGGTCGTTCCATCTGAACGGATTGATCGGGTTCTCGACATTTTGATGACCGAGCAGGGATATGCGCTGGCGGCTTTTGATTTCAAGGACAAAGCGCGTGAATTCCTGGGAGTCAAGCTACCCGAACTTCAGGTTATCACTGAGGAGGCAACTGAGGTCGTAGAGGTAGAACCAGAGCAACTCGATTCGCCAACGCCTGAAGAAACCCCAGCCACACAAGAACCAACTGTACCTCTGATCTTGGTTGATCCTGTTGAAAATCACTTTTCCAAGCCACCTCAACCCATGCCCTCGGCTCAACCGGAGGAGCAAGTTATTCTGCCTGCTAAAGAGCAAACAGGTGGAGCCGAGAAAAATGTGGCAAAGTTGCTGCATGAAGCTGGACTAGCCTCCCTGGTGCTATCAGGAGAAGACTTTCACTTACGAATTGAGAATGAACCATACATCCCGCTGGTCATCGAACGGCACGGGAATCAACTCTACCTGACCCACTATTTGGAGCAGAACGGAGATACCTTTATTGATTCTGAGATGGTGTTTGGCGTTCATCCAGATGGGCGGCTCCAGTTCCAGGAAACTGCGGTACAAAATCCATTTCAAGGAGGTGAATCGCGCTACCCAGATCGGGGTTTTGCCCAACTGTTCTCGCGCAATCTCTTGCATCAAGAATTTGCTCAAGCGGCACGGGAAGCCCTAGCCAAATTACTAGTGGAGACGCAGCGAGAGGAACCAGAAGCAGAACGCCCTCATACAGTTGAAGAAGGTATCGAGTCTGAGCCTCCAATCGCTTCAGAGCCAGACACTCCAATTGCAGACAAGTTAGATGTGGTGCTGGTTACGACCACAGAGCAGTTGGCACAAACTATCGATCGGTTCAGTGCTGTTGAAAGGTTGGCGATCGACACTGAAACATCAGGACTTGATCCCCATCAAGACACATTAGAACTGATTCAGCTTGCCGCTTTCGGTCAGCCTGTCACGATTATTCAATGCGCCAATTTCACACTGGAGGAGTTGCAACCCCTTAACCAACTCTTTGGCAGTGAGGCAGAAAAGATTATTCAAAATGCCTCGTTTGATCTACAAATGCTCAAATCGATTGGGCTAGAGGTTAAAGAACCAATTTTTGACACGATGCTGGCTTCTCAGGTCATTGATGCTGGGTTGAATCAGTCTCATAAACTCGAAGCGATCGCCCACCATTATCTGGGTATCGATCTCGATAAGACTGAGCAGAAAAGCGATTGGAGCGGCGAGTTAACCGAGAGCCAGATTCGGTATGCCACGAAAGATGTAGCGGTACTGCTGCCACTACGAGATGCTCTAGCAGAACGACTAGAGGCAAAAGGACTTACAGAAACCGCTTTGCTGGAATTCCGCGCTGCTATTGGCGTTGCTGAAATGGAATGGAACGGCATGGCGATCAACCGGGAGAATTTGCAAGCCTGGGCACAAACGCTGCGGGATCAAAAAGCTCGTTTAGAACCGGAAATTCAAGCCCTGTTCCAGCAGTCTGACGTAATTCAGCCATCTCTGCTAGGGGACAACCCACCAGCGATTAACCTGGAAAGCTCCAAGCAACTCCTTCCCGCACTTCAGCAATTGGGAATTCCAGTGACGAATACCCGTAAGGAAACGTTGATTCCATTGCAGGAGCAATATCCGGTTGTTGCCAAACTATTAGAGTATCGCCGGACTACAAAAGCCCTATCCACTTACGCAGAAGGCTATGAGAAGCTGATTCACCCTGCCACAGGACGACTTCACCCCCACATTAACCAGTGCGGGGCAGTGACGGGACGCTTTAGCTGCACCAGCCCCAACCTTCAGAACGTGCCGCGTGACCCTCGCATTAAAGGCTGCTTTGAACCTGCTCCCGGCAATGTCCTGATTAAAGCGGACTACAGCCAGATTGAGCTACGGATCGCGGCGGAGGTCAGTGGGGAGTCGCGCATGAAAGAGGCGTATCGCAAGGGGCAGGATCTTCATGCCCTAACTGCCAGTCTGCTTCTCCACAAAAGCGTCAATCAGGTGACGAAGGATGAGCGGCGACTGGCAAAGGCGGTTAACTTTGGGTTGATTTACGGGATGCAGGCACAGGGGTTCCAGGTTTACGCCAAAACGCAATACGACGTGCCGCTTACCTTTTCTCAAGCCCAGAAGCACCGAGATCAGTTTTTCAAAGCTTACCCCGGTCTGATTGACTGGCACGATCGCGTCAAAGTAGAGCAAGCCAACTCCTGCCGGACATTGGGAGGACGATTACGTCAATGGGAAGGCGAAGCCCCTTTCACCGAAATCATCAACGCTCCCGTCCAGGGAACTTCTGCCGATATTACCAAGCTGGCGATCTCCCAGTTACCCGAAAACCTGCAAGGGACTGGAGCCAAGCTGTTGATGCAAGTGCATGATGAGATTGTTTTGGAAGTGCCAGTAGCCCAGGCAAATCGGGCAGGGCAAATCCTGGTGCAAACAATGGTCGAATCTGGACAGCAATTTTTGAAGGAAGTCCCGGTTGAGGTGGAAGCGGTCATTTGTGACAACTGGGCAGGGCTTAATGCTCGACCTGTACCCATGCTCGAAGCAACCACTTCTGTAGATGCAGTAGAACCTAAATCAACTCCAGACCAAGCAATGCATGAATCGATGAAGCAACTGGCAGCGACTGTACGCGAACTGCCATTGGATCAGGTTGCCCAACATCTGGGGTTAACTCAGGACAAGCGCGACGTTCAGAAGTGGACAAACGAAGGGCATACAATCAGCCTCTACAACAACAGTCACAGTTTTTCAGACTGGGCAACCGAAGTTACAGGCAAGTACGGGGCGATCGATCTGGTCATGCACGTTCAAGGCAGCAGTTATAAGGAAGCGGTGTCCTGGCTAGTGGAAAATCAAAACCTTACCCCAGTCACCCAGCCAGCAGAACCTCCCAAACGCGCACCCAGTTGTAATGTTCGAGATGAATCTCAGTGGCAGACAGTCGAGCAGTATCTGACCGAAGAGCGTAAGCTTCCCCCCGAAATTATCGAAACCTTGCATCAGCAGGGCATTGTTGCAGCCGATTCCCGGCAAAATGTCATGTTCTTCCGCCATGAACTGCTGAATTTATTTGAATGCGGTGAAGCGATCGGGGCGAATCTCCGAGGCACTTTGCCCAATGCAGACGGTGAATATTTTAAAGGGCTAACCCCTGGCACCCGGCGGGAAGACGGGTTCTTCTGGATTCAGCAGGGAGAGGGAGTGGTGGATTCGGTGGTTCTCACCGAATCCCCGATTGATGCTATTTCTTTCGCTGTGATGGACGAATCACGAGAGACAGGGGCAACGGTTTATCTGTCCACCGATGGGCGAGGGGCGATTCCTGTTACTGCCATTGAGCAAGTTCTTGAGCAGGATGGCGAACTGATCCTGGCACAGGATAATGACCCCGACGGCAACCGCCAAGCCTGGAGCATTGTCCAGCAATTTCCAGAGCGTGTGCTGATTCGGGTGCAGCCAGAGGGATATAAAGACTGGAACGATTGCTTGCGTGATAGTCCTCAGCCTACCTGGGAAGGTCAGGCAGAGTCAGATGGCTTATGGAACTGGTATCAGGTGGCAAAGCCAGAAGAGCGATCTGGAATTGCTCAAATTGCGACCGAGTTTTTGGCTCCGAAGAACCCGCGCCCACTGACTGATGCAGAACTAGAGGCGATCGCTCAAGCGACAAACGCACTTCAAAATAGTCAAACCAATGGTGTGTCTCAAGTTCCTGAAGCCGTTCGAGAGGCAGAATTAGCCAGAGGACAGGAAATTCTAGACATTGCCGAACGTGCTTACGCCTTTGGAGAACAGATCGGGCATCTCCAGTTTGACGGTGAATTCTGGACGGTTAAAGGGCACCAGTTTGACATCGGCTACAACCCTGCCAACGACAATTTCTTTGTCATCGGCAAAGGGGAAAGCCAAATGACCGCCCAACGAATTGGACAGGAGCTTGATCCAAACACCACAGGAGACGTGAGTGTAGCGGATTTTCAGGCATTTCAAGAAACCGACGCAGCGTTAACCAAACTGGGAGTTCACATACAACAGTCCCCTGCCGAGACAGTTGCGATCGCTCAAGCCAAGTTGGAAGCTCTTTCAGTGAAAGGGCAAGAGCCACGGCTTGATCAAGCCAGTCCGTCCATTGATAAGGCTGCTCAAACGAACGGGCAAACTCGATTAGTGTGGCAGCAGGCTGATCCTTCCCTCAATTCGACAGAACCCAACTCTCTGGGAAAGCCTTCTTCACAACCGACGTTGGATGAGGTGCGGTTGTGGTATGTCCAGGCGCGAGATATCGGGCAGTCCGATCGCTACTTGAAACGAATTGAGGAAGTGGGGAAGGCACTTGCCCAAGAACAACAACCTTTGAGTGAAAAGGCATTACAGGCGATGGCAAAAGACCAGGCGAAGTGGGTCGCCCAGGTTGAAACGGTGGTTGACCATGCTCAAACCATCCTTTCCCTTAAGGGTCAGCCGATGGCAGGCGGTACATTTTATGGCGGCAAGCAATGCCTCTTATTTGAGCGCGATGGATTTTTGGTCGCAACGGCTCCGGGACGAGGAGTACAACCCACCGAGGGAGATCGCCAGCAATTACCAACCGAGATGTTGTCCTGGGGACGGGGACTCATCCTCAAAGTTGAGCAAAATACGATTGATTGTCACGCGACCCGGATTACAAACAGTGATGCAGCAAGGTTTGAACGCTTTGCCAGACAGGTACAGGCAGAGGTGAGCCACTCTCCTCAAGCTTCAGGCTACGAGCATTAAAGGGAGTACCTTTGGTACAAAAGAACTTATAATGTCCCTGGTGTTTTACGAAATATCATGACGCGAACGCCCTTCGACACCTTCAGCAAGCAACTGCTGGAGGAATTTTTAACGCCTTGGGGGCGGGTTGAAACAACCCATGAAGTACCAGGAGAATCCCGGTTTGTGGATGTGTACTTTGTGCCTGAGGTTCAAGCCAGTATTAACCCAAATCAACTGGGGCTAGTAGGAAAAATTGCCGCCACGTCCTGCCTGATCGAACCTTTTCGCAACCAACCAACCCTGACACAAGTCCGAAATTGCCTGCTCAAACTGCTTTTAGTCCAGGCAGAAGCTCAGCGTCAGGCGAGACGAGACGAGGAACGATTACCAGAAGCACAACTCCCTCAGTTATGGATTCTGACTCCGTCGGCTTCGGAAACTTTACTGCATGGGTTTGGGGCAAAACCCACCGAAGAAGGGCTACTTGGCATATATTTCTTGAGCGAAGCATTAAGAACTGCCATCATTGCGATTAACCAGCTACCACTCACTGAAGAGACCCGCTGGCTAAGACTTCTGGGCAAAGGAACAACCCAGCAGCAGGCAATTGCTGAAGTACTGGCGTTGCCAGGGAATGACCCATATCGACTGAACATTCTACAATTGTTGGTGAATTGGAAAATTAGTTTGGAAGTGACCGGAGAGATTGAGCAGGAGGAACAGGTTCTGATGGCAACCCTATCACAGGCTTATCTGGAGTGGGAACAGCAAACCCGGCAGCAGGGCGTTGAGCAAGGAATTGAGCAGGGTGAACGTTCGCTCTCTACGTCAACTCTCTCGACGAGTGGGGGAACTGCCGCCTGCGGTACGATCGCAAGTTGAGTCCCTTTCCATTCCTCAACTGGAGTCTTTGGGAGAAGCCTTACTGGATTTCTCCAGTTTGTCCGATTTAGAAACCTGGTTAGCAGGGCAAGGACATTAGAGATCACTTCAAGTTATCTTTGACATCACAATTCCATCTGCCGATCCATCCAGTTCCATTTCTCTGACATTTCAGGTTTTTACAGTGGCAGCGTGACTCATTTTTCCAAGCGTCATGCAGCGACTGTTCAACCGAATCAAACCTATCCTGGTTGGCTTTTGTCTCGTTCTGGGACTGCTATTTGTTGGCACATCTCCAGTTCAAGCGCAAGTTGCCGCAGAATTACCCATTACAACCGATTCGGCGGAACAGCAAGCCCCTGCATGGGATCGAGTTTCCTTTTCATCGCTTCCCGCTTTTGACAGTGCCGGAGTGCTGAACGTGCCAGAAGATGCGACCGGGCATCTGGACTACAACCTATCACGCTCCTGGCAAGCTGGAGACTCAGTTTTGAGTGTCTTGAAATTAGGAGACGTTCAGGATGCGTTTGCTTTAGGCAACTTCAGGTTAGGAGATGCCGTGCAGTTGGGCGGACTTGATCCAGCCACACTCAGCTTGAGTAATTTCAGTTTTCTCAAAAACGAAAATATTGCGGATCTGGTGAGCCAGATTCCAGCGATCGGGAACTTCAGAATCAGTGAGGTTCGACCACTCTATGACCTGATTACTCGAAGAATCCCCAATGTCGCCCAAACGCTCTCACAGATGGGGAATTTTAGGGTCTGGAGTGAGCAGCCGATCGCTACCCTAGCAAAGCTCCCAGAAATCGGAAACCTGAGTCTGAATAACCTTGACCTGAGCCAGTACAGCTTCACCCAATTGCCGGGACTAGAACAAGCCACTTTGAGTCGCATTCGAGATTGGAAGAACCTGAATCTGGCACAGATTCCAGGACTGGGGAACGTTCCTTTTTCCGCTTTCTTCAACCCCGGTCAGTTCCTCGGTCTGATCGCCATCCATGATGTGACCTACGGCGGGGATACTGCCCATAAAGAATCCCGCTCGACACCCACCAAGCACAGCATCACAGGCAGCTATGAAGTGGGCTTCAATTACGAGTGCGCTCAAGCAAAAGGTTGCGACTACCTTGAACTGAATTCTCCGGTTTCACTGGGAACTGCTGGCGACCCCACCGGGTTGCATGGAGCCAGGTGGATTCGAGGCGGCAGTGGTGCAGGAGAGCAAATGGTCAAAGGGGGGCATGGTGTTTTAGGGATGCTCAACGGTGGTCAAGAGCCAACTGGACGGCATCCCTTTGGTAAAGCGTTCAAAGTTGTATTGACCAACACGGATGAGTCTACTGGTACTGGAAGATTTGGTCTGTACTTTCGAGTTTGCCATCGAACAGCATTTGTTGATTTAGGCTGCACCCCTTACTTCATTGGTCCGATTCCCTGGTTTCCTACCCATGAGAAGGGGATTGTTCTGGTTGGACTAACTGAGATGCCACCTCCGTCAGGGATTCAGGAGCCTGAAATTCCACCTGAAGTTCAAGAGCTAATTGACCAATACGACCCAGGCACAACGTCTGAGGATGGCAGTCAAATCTGTAAGGTTGATCCAACCAAACTGGATGCTGTAAGCCAACGGGTACTGGCAGCTTTACCCAGTCGCGAACAAGCCAAAGCCATCAAAATGGTGCCTCTGATTATGCAATCCTGCGCTAAGGCTGGGGTGAGTGATCCAGCACAACTTGCTTATATCCTGGCAACTGCCCAGCATGAAACAGACTTCTGGAACACGATGGATGAGTATAGTCGCCATCACTATGACGAATGTGGTTGGGGTGAGGGCATGATCCAGGTGACCTGGTGTGATAAAAAACGCTTCGTACTCCAACGGTTAGGATTGCCTGCTTACAGAGGAATTCGTGACAAACGCTTAACTCAGCCCACGATCGCGGCTGACGCATTGTGTCGGGGGATGAAAGAAGGGTGGTACGGACAAATGCGCCCAATTGGACAGTGCATCGCAGGCAGTAAAGCCGATTATCTCTGTGCAAGGCAACAGGTCAATGGCACCGACAAGTGGGATCTCATTGCTGGATATGCCCAAAAATTTCAAAAGGTTCTAACTTCGGGTGGTAGTACAGGCAAAGTCGCGACTACTGGCGTGACTTGCTCCAGCACCAGCACCAGCACCAGTCAAGGAAATGGTAAAGCAACAGGTAAATTACAAAATCCAATTCCAGGTGCCCCTGTCACCAGTGAGTTTGGTCCCCGACCTTCACCCTGTGCAGGATGTAGTTCTTTCCACCGAGGCATCGACCTGGGGGTTCCCAGCAATACTCCAGTCAAAGCCGCAGACGGGGGCAAAGTTGCGTATTCAGGGTGGATGAGTGGCTATGGAGAAACTGTCATTGTGGATCACGGCGGTGGACTAATGACGCTATATGCCCACAATTCCCAGCGATTAGTCAAGGTCGGTGATCCAGTTTCGTCCGGGCAGATCATTACCCGGAGTGGGCAGTCCGGTGTAGGAACAGGTCCTCACCTCCATATCACTGTGATTGAGGGAGCAACGAACGGCAATATCCATAGTGGTCGAGAGGTTGATCCAAGAAAGTACATCAAGTTCTAACTACGAGAATTAGAGGCGGCACTATGAAAAAAGTTTTCAAGCAAGCGTTTCGTTTTGGATTAACGACTTTTCTCAGCATACTTGTTGTTTTGGGAGTTGAACAAATTGGACAAGCACAACAAATCCCTATTCCAAACTCAGTTAAGCCTTGTATTCCAGGACAGGTTCGGGCACCTATTACCCGGACAGAACTCATTGCTCAAGCATCTGCTAAAGGAACAACTTATTACTTGCTCTACACCTTCAGCGCCAGTGAGACGGGTGGAACGGATCTTGTGATATCAGTGACGGGAAAACAGTGTAAGGAGGAGTTCTACAATGCTCCCGGTGATGCAATCTCTCTCACCAAAGTTGTTAGTCGAGATGTTGCCAATCAACTAGCGTTGGGACGCTACAAGAATGAGGTTGCACAGTTCGGTCATGCAAAGGTACAAGCTAATATTAATCGAGTAATTGCCTCGAATGGCACGTTCTACCCAGAAGAACTGTGGGCACTCAAGCGACTAGGATTTAGGCTACCTGCTAATGCACGAGTATCTCAATAAATTCGACAGGTTAAATTTGGATAAATAGCGATGAAACTAAGATTGAAGTTGGGATTAATTGCAATTCTGCTGGGATTAAGTTTAGGGACTGGATTCGCTTTGCAAGCCTTTACCCAGCAATTGCCTCCCTCAATCTCAAATGCTACAACCGTTTTTGATCAAATACGTCCTACCCTCAAACGAACAAATATTCCACTGCGCCTACCCACATATATTCCTAAAGACTTGAAGACGGAACCAGGCTATGAACCACCACTGATTCAAGCTGTGCTATCTGAGAAACCCTCAAGCCAAGGTTACGAAGTGACTTTAGGCTACTCTCCTAATTGCTCTGGGGGAAATGCCTGTCGCTTGGGTACGGTAACAGGGCGGTTAAAGCCTGCCCAATCGATCGAATCTGAATATGCCTGGGTTCGTAGCTATTCAGGGATTAAGTCTAAAGAACCGATGCAAAAAGTGAAATTAATCAACACCATTGAAGGCTGGTTTATCCCCTGGACGTGTGGTGCAAATTGTAGTGATGCGAAAGTTGTTTGGGATGAGTACGCTTATCGTTACTCAGTAGGAATTAAGGTGGGCGATCGCGCTTCTCTAGAGCGTATGGCAAACTCTGCGATCGAGGCAGCACAGTGATGAGGAGAATTTGGACAACTATTTTACCTTTGCTCCTATGCTGGGGAGTCTGGATACTTGGTCTTGCACCTGCTTGGGCAGTTGATACAAACTTGGAAGCAGCGATTTTGGATGTGATCCAGCAGCATCCAGAAGTAATCTTGCGATCGCTTGTGACCTATCAAGCACAACAACAAGAGCAGGAACATCAAGCCCAATTGCAGACACTTAACCAACTAAAGCAAAATATTCCTGCTGTAATCGGTTCTTCACCTGTTTTGAAACATTCCCAAGACTCAACAGTGACCTTAATTGAATTTGGTGACTATGAATGCCCGTTCTGCATTGAGGCACATCCACAACTACAACAGTTTCTTGAGCAACATCCTAATGTAGAACTGGTCTACAAGCATCTTCCCTTAATTGACATCCATCCTGAAGCCCTGCCTGCGGCAAAAGCAAGTTGGGCAGCGTTGCAACAAGGGAAGTTTTGGGAATTCCACAATGCTCTGTTTGAACGACAAGGAAATTTGGGTGAGCAAGCTTATCGAGAAATTGCTGCTGGGCTAAAGCTGAATCTGGAAAAGTTCGATAGCGATCGCCATAGTTTTGCTGCGACAGAAGCGATCATCCAAGATATGGAGGATGCCAGCAAGCTGAAAATTGAAGGAACTCCTTCTTTTCTTGCAATCACTACTGAAGCGATTGAATTAATGGTTGGTTTAGATTTTCAATTACTTGCTAGGGTTTTGAATTCTACAACTTGAAAATAAATTAGATGTGTACTCAATAATAGAAGAGCAGATTGAATTACCTGTTCATTTTAGTTTCATTTTAGTATCAAATTCTGTATGGTTTATCTAGATGATACTGCTGCTTCTAGTTCAAAAATAGTTCCTAGCCTGATGGTGGCATCGATTCGATCCATGTCAAATTTGTCGTCGTTAAACAGAAATGTCATCCGCATTGCCCTGCTCCCCATTCCCACTGACATCTACATTCCGATGCAGTAAGTTCTATTGGGTTGAGGTAAAGATTTTAGAGGCAGAAGCTTCTGTGGCAGGAGTAATGGAGCGGTTATCGCTCTCTCATCCGTGACTGTTGCAATCACTTGTGATGCCTGGGATGAATTGCTGGAATTACCGTAGTGCATCCCGCTCATTATTTCGATCCTGCCCAGATCGTAGAAGGGATTCAGTGATTCGTTAGAAGGGCAACAGTTGGTAGAATAAGGAGGAATTCTATTTTCATCAGTAATCTTTATTGATGGAAAGTCGTTCTCCTATGGCAGACCCTTGGAGTGGTCACTCCGTAAGCAATTGGAGTGAATGATTAGGCTCTAAAATGTTATTTCCTCTGATGCTGTGGACGAGTGAGATAACTAAGTAACTCAATGGAGGAGTGCCCTAAAAGGTAAGCCAACTCATTACTGTTTGCAAAAGTAGCCAGCTATTTAAACTAACAATAATGGTTGCAACTGCCCAAGCTAGAACTTTGAGCCAACCAGGATTGACAAACTCGCCCATCAACTGGAGATCGCCCTTAAACATAATTAACGGAAACAGTAAGAAGAGTTATAGACTCAACACCACTTGGCTAAATACCAGCAGCCTTCCTGTACTTTACTCTTCAAAGAAGATAGTAATCAGGACTGGAATAACGACTGATGGTCAGCGGTTCTCTAAAGTGCTGATTTTATTTCATCACTCAACCGCTGCTGCCTTCGCGCTAACAGCCCGTGCTTGGGTGCGAAAATCATAGCAGCGACAAAGAGTAATGTTTGCAGAACAACGATACAGCCTCCGGTTGCGCCGTCAATATGATAGCTAATATAAGTGCCCATAACGCTGGAAAACACGCCGCTCACCATTGCAATTAGCATCATGTGGTCAAAGCGATCGCTCAACAAGTATGCTGTTGCTCCGGGAGTGACCAGCATCGCCACAACCAAAATAATGCCTACAGTCTGAAGTCCTGCCACAGCGGTCAGCGATAGCAAAGACAGCAGAATGTAATAAAGAAACGTGATGTTTAACCCAATCGAACGAGCATGAGTTGAGTCAAAGCAGAATAAAATTAAATCTTTCCGTAAAATTGCTAATGTTACTAAAGTAATGACGCTAATTACAACAGTTTGAACAATATCTGCATCTGAAATTCCTAACACATTGCCAAACAGAATGTGCGTCAAATCAATCTCGCTTCTCACCTTAGAAACCAACACTAAGCCCAACGCAAAAAATCCGGTAAACACCAAACCAATTACCGTATCTTCTTTAACGCGAGTTTTTGCCTTAATGAAGCCGATCGCAATTACAGAACCCACGCCAAACACAAAAGCACCGACCGCAAAGGGAAGATTCAGCACGTAGGCAATCACCACACCTGGCATCACCGCATGGGAAACAGCATCTCCCATCAACGCCCATCCCTTCAACGTCATGTAGCAAGAGAGCGCAGAACAAACAACTCCTACTAAGGCACTGACTAGAATTGCCTTCACCATGAACTCATGTTGCAAAGGAGCTGTAAACCACTGAATCAAGTCCATTACTGTTCCTCCTGATTGCTTTGAGTTAACCAACTTTTGGCAAATGACAAATCACCGATCGAACCGCCAAACGTGCGAGAAAGGTTCTCTTCGGTAAACACCTCTGACGTTTCGCCGTAGGCAAGAATCGTGCGGTTAATTAATACGACCTGATCGCAAAATGTGGTGACAGAAGCTAGATCATGGGTAGAAATTAAGACGGTATAACCTGCCTGCCGCAGTTCCATGAGCAGGTTGATCATCATTTTCTCCGTTTTGATGTCCACACCTGCGAACGGCTCATCTAGCAGTAGCACCGTTCCCTGCTGTGCCAGTGCTCGTGCAAAAAAAGTACGTTTCTTTTGTCCGCCCGATAGCTCTCCAATTTGGCGATCGCGCATTTGCCACATTTCGACTCGTTCCAAACTATCACGCACGGCGCACTTATCAGACGATCGAGGAATTCGCAACAGATTCATATAGCCGTAGCGTCCCATCATCACCACATCCTGAACGCTAACCGGAAAATTCCAGTCCACTTCTTCTGACTGAGGCACATAGGCAACCAAATTGCTTTTTTGCACTCGATGAATCGGGAGTCCATTAATCAACACTCGTCCACTTACGGGCGTTACAAACCCCATTACTGCTTTAAACAACGTTGATTTTCCGGCTCCATTCATTCCAACCAAGCCACAAATTGTTCCGGCTTTAAGTTGTAACGAAGCACGATGCAGTGCGATCTTGCCGTGATAGGCAACCGTCACATTTTCAATATCAATGCTGATTGAGTTCATCAGTTTTCCTCGCTAATTTTGTAGCCCTTTTATCAAGGTATTGACGTTATATTCGAGTAGCTTCAGATAGGTTGATGCCGGACCATCGGGAGGAGAGAGAGAATCGACATAAAACACACCCGCAAACTTCGCGCCTGTTTCCTTCGCCACTTGAAGCTGTGCCTCGTTGTTCACTGTACTCTCACAAAAAACTGCCGGAATTTGATTGGCTTTGACCGTGTTAATCACTCGTTCTACTTGTTTAGGAGTGGCTTGCTGTTCAGCATTGACAGACCAGATATAAACTTCTTTCAAGCCATAGTCGCGGGCAATGTATGAAAATGCACCTTCACAACTGACCATGTAGCGTTTGTCAGCAGGAATCGCTGAAATGGCTTGCTTAAGTTTGGTATCGATCGCTCGAATTTGCTCGCTGTAAGATTTGGCATTGGCATCATAGGCGGTTGCATTTACCGGATCGAGGTTTCTTAATGCCTTACGAATATTTTCAACATAAATCAGAGCATTTTGCGGTGACATCCAGGCATGAGGGTTGGGTTTGCCCTGATAGGCATCCTCAGCAATATTGACGGGTTGCACCCCTTCACTTAAGGTCAGGCGAGTCACTTTGGGAAAATTGTTGTAAAACCGCTCTGCCCAACGTTCTAAATTCAAGCCGTTGTCTAAAATTAAGTCTGCCCCTTGCCCCCGTTGAAAATCGCTGGGGGTAGGTTCATAGCCATGAATCTCAGTCCCCGGCTTCGTAATGGACTCTACGATCGCCTTATCTCCTGCCACATTCTGCGCCATATCTGCCAGCACAGTGAATGTCGTTAGGATAACTTTCTTGTCTTTCCGAGCCGGATCAGTGGCGGCAGTGGGGCTAGAGCCTTCATGCTGCGGTGGTTGAGTAGAGGTTGTCTGAGGATTACATCCACCGAGCCAAACCCCCATGAGTAACCCAAACAATGCAATCCGATCACGTTTCAAGGTGATCTCGACTGGAATTGCAATGCTGCGGTGAACCTCTGGCAAGCTAGGAAGACGATCGAGGAGCGTCATAGACTAAACTCTTTTCATTTTCTTTTCATAATTAAGCCTATCATTGCAGTTTAGAAAATGGGCAAGAAAAATTCATGCCTCTCAGGAGCGAGTTGAGTTTTGTTGAGATTGCAGTTTTGCTCACACGCCTTGCCTAATTTCGGCTATATTGCTACAGCCTGTTTTGCTCATCAACATGTTTGAACTATGAGACGCTTTCTCCTTGTCCTGCTTTCCTCGTCATCGTTAGCCGGAGCAGCCTCTTGCCTTCTGGGTGTTCTGTCACCCACTCATGCGGCTGAGCTAAAAGCTTTACCACTGGACAGAAAGGTGTGCATCGAATCTAGCCATAGCCGAACGAACTATGTTTGTACACGAGTCAAAGATATTACGAAGGTGAAGGCAAGTCCGGCGATCGACTTGGCGACGAATCCTCAAGACTCACCCTATGCCCTGGAGTTTTCGGACGAGGAGAGTGATGCCGCCATCGCCTTGTTTGGTTGCGACTGTCCGCTTTGTGTGAACTCACTCCGTAAACTGCGGATGATGGCACTGGGTCAAATGTAAATCCATTGTTTCCAAGCGGCTGAATTAATTAGACACGGTGGTGGAATTTGGCAAAGGCATGCTGTTAGATTCTAGGGGCATACATCATCACCAATACACCTGCTAAGACAACTGCGGCTCCTACCCAATCCAGGCGATCGGGGGCAATATTATCGATTTTCCATCCCCACACAATGGAAAGGATAATGAAAACTCCACCATAAGCGGCGTAAGCCCGTCCAAAGTTTGCAGGTTGGAAGGTTGCAACAAATCCATAAGTTGTGAGTAGAACGACTCCACTCAAAGCAAACCAGATACTTCTTCCTTCACGTATCCATTGCCAGACAAGGTATCCGCCACCTATCTCGCATAGTCCAGACAACCCAAAATAGAAAAGAGATTTAAGCATAATCACACGCTCTTAACAAACTGTTGTACTATTTCTGAGATTAGTAAAAGAATACTATTACTACTCATCACTGATTTGTTTGATAAGAACTATGAAGCAATTGCAGTTGACTCCTTCACAGACGTAAATCTGCGGTATTGTTTGAGTGATGAATCGGTTCTGGTGGGGAACAGCCACCAGAGGTTTGGTATTCAAAACAGTATTTACTAAAGGTTTGAATGCTAAATCGGGGAAAGTGCAGTGCAAATCTGCCGCTGTCCCGCAGCTGTGATGAGGCATATGTCTTTTAGTCAGAACGCCCACCGATCGCACGCCCCTATCAACCCATCTGCGAGGCACAGATTATGGTTAGTCATCCATCCGTTTGGCAGCGTACCCAGCAAGTAACGCTCTCTCTTCCCGTCCAGGTAGGTCTGTTGACCAGTCTTTGTATGCTCATTCTCTGGACGCTCTATTTTTCCACCTATCCTCCGGCTCATAACGCCTTACACGAAACACGCCATCAAACTCTTGCTGTTGCGTGTCACTAAATCACGTAGCTTAAACGCTTTCTGTTGCCGCCTTAATTGCTTCAACTGTGATTAAGAGCAAATTTTGGTGTGCTGATTTCACCATTAATGAGGCTTTATGAGACAACTGAAATACGTGGGTTTGTTTCTCGCTGCGGGAGTTGTCAGCGGGAGTATTTGGTTATTAGCAGTAATCCCAGTCAGATCACAGCCAGTGATACAACTTGAGACGAATCCTCCCATTAGCCAGGTGGTTCCCGATTCAGAGCCAGTTCGGTTGAAGTTGCGAATTCTAAATTCAGACCGTCAACCCCTACGGAATGCGAACGTTCAGATAGAGGTGTTTACTCCTCCGAAAACACCTTGGCTAACCTCCGACTTTCCAATTGTTGAGGGCACGAAGTTGTTAGACCTGAAAGCGATCGCGCCTATGGGAGAGTTGCAGTTTGAGCAGGTGTTACCCATTCGGGGCGTGTACCGCATGCAGGTGACGGTTACTCCCAAAGTAGCGGCAGCATTTAAGCCATTCGAGCAAACCCTGACATTTTCAGTTTCTGAGAATCCAGTGAAGTACCGAAACCTGGCGATGCTAGCTGCCGTGCTGCTGCTAGCAGGATTTGGCGGTGGTTGGGTGATTGGGGACAATCAATCGGTGAGACCGGGTGAAATTGCGCCCCAGCCTGTACGGTTGCTGTTGAGTGGAGCAATGATGATTGCGATCGCAGCTCTCCTGTGGGTCAACGTCAGTGCAGAACTGTCCTCTAGCCATGCCGATCATGCTAACGGGACCCATGCCTCTGCTTCAGCAGTGCAGCAGGCTCAAGGAATTGAAGCAAGGCTAGCAGGCGATACGGAAGCAGTCGTCGGAGAACTTGCTGTTCAAACCATACAAGTGAAGGACATCAAAACAGGAGACCCAGTTTCAGACGTGGCATTCACGATTCAATCTGTTGCGATCGAACACCACCAGCATGTCTTTACTTATAAGGGTTCACCCGATGTAATGGGGCGGTTCACCTGGCAGGAGCAATTTTTTGATGGCGCACCTCATCAGGTGGTGGTTTACGTAGAGCCATTAGCAGACACAGCGCGATCATTTCCACCGTTTCAAGTGGCTCACCAAATCGATGTTGAGGGAATCGAGCCGCCCCTACTCACACGCTTGATTAGTTTGTTGTACTTTACAGCCCTGTTTGTAGGGGGATTACTGGCTGGGCTATGGCTCAGTCGATGGCAATCTAGAAAGCAACGTCAGGCTTCATCTTCAATCTGAGAGTTAGAGCAAAAACTTTCACCGTACTTTCATTCCCATATGAAAGACTGGATGCTTAGTGTGGTTTTTCTATTCTCTAAGCACACCATCAATTAGTACTATGCCTCAATCCTCTGCTCTCCTTGAAGCGAATGCACCGAAGTTGTCTTTGACGCAACGGACAAACCGTTTATCCCTAATCCGTCAACGGCTTGTTTCGAGTCTAGCTCTGAGCCTGTTGTTAGCATCCCATCCAACTATTGTTTTAGCTGGTCCAGGACATAGCCACGGAGGGGGGGAAGCCTTCAGCGGAGGATCGGGCAGTGCTAAACCCATTGAATTGGATGCTCAGGCTGCCGCAGAAGTCGGGATCAAGGTAGAACCTGTTACTCAGCGGCAACTTGCATTTGGGATTCCTACTACGGGGCAAATTGAAGCAACGCCCGATCGCAAAGTTGCTGTCACTACTCCCGTCACAGGTACGATTAGTCAACTGATGGTCAAGCCGGGAGACAATGTTACCGGAGGGCAAGCTGTTGCCATTTTATATAGTCCCGAACTCGTAAACTTGGGAGTCGAGGCAAAAACCAAACGGGCAGAAGCCGAAGCCGATGTACGAAAGGCGCAGGCAGCATTGCGCCGAGCACAGCAAAATTATGAGCAGCAAAATAAAATTGCGGCGGCTGACATCCAGCAAGCTCGAACTAATTTGAGTTTTGCTCAGGAACGATATGACAAAGATAAGGTGTTATTAGAACGGGGAGCCATTCCTCGACGACAGTTGCTGGATTCGGAAACAAAATTATCCGAATCCAAAGCCAGTTTGGCGAAAGCGGAAAGTCGTCTGGAAGTTTCTAACGCATTGGCGGAGTTGAAAAGTGCTCAGTCGGATGTGCAGGTTGCCCAATCGCGGATAGGGTTGAGTGATACAGCCTACCGTACTCGGTTGGCCCAACTCGGCTCCAGTTCCAACCCAGATGGAACCGTCACTATCCGGGCACCAATTTCTGGAACAGTCGCAGACCGAGAAGCCACTCAGGGTGAATCGGCAGCAGATCCTGGCAAACCGTTGATGACGATCGTGAACGATAGCAGTGTGCTGGCGACGGCAAATGTTTTTGAAAAAGATTTAGATCAAATTCGAGTCGGTCAACCCGTGCGGGTCACGGTAAAAAGTTTACCCAACCGCACGTTTAACGGACGAGTAACCGTCGTCGGTTCCATGATTCAAGGACAAACCCGTGCTCTCCCTGTCAAAGCTGAATTGGACAATCCGGATGGAGCCTTAAAGCCTGGGATGTTTGCCAAAATGGATGTCATTACCGATCGCACCTACGCCGCCGCCTTAGCCGTTCCGAAATCAGCCATTGTGGATGCGAATGGCAAGACGCTGGTGTTTGTTCAGGAAACGGGTGGGCATCAGGAAGAGAAGCATAACCATCAGGAGGGGGAGAAAGAGAACGAACCCGGACATCAGGAGGGGGAAAGCCATTCAGAAGAGAAAGGGGCAGCAGGACAGGTTTATGAACCGGTTGAGGTGACGCTGGGACGATCGGCGGGCGATTTAGTAGAAGTGAAGAGTGGTGTGAAGGCAGGCGATCGCGTGGTTACGCAAGGCACAACCCTGCTCTATGCCCAATCGCTCCAGGGAGGGAAAGCCAAAGAGGGTGATGAGCATGGTAGTGAGGGTGGAAGTGAGAAAGCTGCCGCGACGAGTCAAAGTGGAATGCTTCCCTGGTGGTTGATGCTACCGTTAGCAGGGGCGATCGCGGTGAGTACATTCTGGCTGGGACGGCGCAGTAAACCGCCCGTGATTCTACGCGATCCAGGCTTTGCTGACCCGGACTACAAAAAGGATTCTGACTATAAATCAGGCTCAAATTAACGGTTATGACAACCTTCACCCTCAAAATTCTGCGAGACACGGTATTGCAACAAAAGCTATTACCGCTAGAGGAATTAGCCGATCAAGAAAAGCACTCTGTCCCAGCCGGAACGGAATTTCCAATTCACTCCTACCTGCAAGTCGTTGATCATTTGCGGTTTACATTGGAGCATCATACGATCGCGGGTTGTAGCATCTGGTATGTCAATGCGGATGATATTCAACTGCTGAAAGATGGAGGCATCGTTCAAACACTGGAGCATCCAGCCCAAAGGGGACATGGTACCTCTGAACTCTGTCGTCGCCCTCCGATCATTTGGGAGCCGTCACCCAATTTCTCCAGTCGCAACGGCACCCCCATTCGTCGCATTATTCTGCACTGCACCGCCACAAATTCTCTGGCAACCGTGCTGAGTTGGTTCCGCCATCCAGATTGTCAGGTAAGCGCCCATTACGTGGTGGCGCGGGACGGCAAAATCTATCAGATGGTGCGAGATAGTGAAAAAGCATGGCACGCTTATGGCGAGAATGCTGACTCCATTGGCATTGAGCATGTTGCTGATGTTCACGAACAGCTTTCGCCCCTGCAAGAGCATTCCACGATCGCCCTGATCCGCTGGCTGATGGCGGAGTATCGGATTCCATCTTACGCCATTACCGGACATCGCTTTTCTCCCAGTCATCCAGGAGATATTACCTGTCCCCATCACCTGTTTGGTGATGAAACAGAAGAAGCCTTAAGACGCTGGATTACTCGAAACCTGGCTTAGTCCATTTCTCTGTGTCCGTTGTTAACCCTGCTCTCTCATCCCTCGCTCTATGAACTCACTGCTCAAATGGTCGATCGCCCAACGCTGGATCGTGGTCATTGCCTCCATTCTGATCACAATTTGGGGCATTTTTGTGGTGATGCGAATGCCACTGGATGTGATTCCCAGTTTTGCCCCACCCCAGGTTCAGGTGCAAACTGAAGCACCGGGACTGGCTCCAGAGGAAGTCGAATCCCTCGTAACACTCCCGATTGAAACAGCCATTAATGGCACTCCTGGCGTTAATTCAGTGCGTTCATCCTCAGCGGTTGGGCTATCTGTGGTCAACGTTGTGTTCGACTGGAGCACTGATATTTATCGCGCCCGCCAGCTTGTGACTGAGCGGGTACAACAAGTTCAGGGCAAACTTCCAGCAGGGGTTAACCAACCCGAACTCACTCCGATTAACTCTCCACTAGGAGATGTAATCCGCTATGCCTTTACAGCGGATACTACCGACATGATGGAGTTAAAGCGGATTGTCAACTGGCAAGTGCGAAATCGGTTGCTGGCAATCCCTGGTGTGAGTCAAATCGTTTTGCATGGTGGGGACGATCGCCAATATCAAGTATTGGTCGATCCAGCGAAACTGCAAGCCTTTGATGTCACGTTGGAACAGGTCGAGCAGGCGGCGGGGCAATCCAACACGAATGCTCCGGGTGGATTTGTGATCACACCCGATCAAGAACTTTTAGCGCGGGGAGTGGGACGAATTACTTCTCTAGAAGATTTGCAACGGTCGGTTATTACTCAGCGAGATGGAGTGCCTGTCCGGTTGAGTGATGTGGCTGAGATTCAATACGGAGCAGAGTTAAAGCGTGGAGATGGGATGCTGTCGGGTAAGCCTGCCATCATCATGACGGTGCGAAAACAACCATTAGCAGATACCGTCAAGGTGACTCACGCCATTGAAGCCGCGATGGAGGAACTGAAAGCGGGATTTCCGAAGGATGTGCAAACCAAAGTCACGTTCTTACAAGCAGAATTCATTGAAGCATCGGTTAAAAACGTCGAAGAAGCTCTGCGAGATGGTGCCATCATTGTCGCGGTGATTATGATTTTGTTTTTGATGAATTGGCGCACAGCAGTAATCTCCCTCAGTGCCATGCCACTTTCAATTCTAATGGGGCTGATGCTGCTGAACGGCATCGGGGAAGGACTGAATACCATGACCCTGGGTGGATTGGTCGTAGCGATCGGCTCTGTGGTAGATGATGCGATCGTCGGTATGGAAAATGTCTACCGTCGCTTGCGAGAGAACCAACTAGAAGGCAATCCAGTCCCACCGCTTCAGATCGTGTTTAGCGCCTCCTTAGAAGTACGGGTCAGTGTCCTATTTTCCACAGTGATTATTGCCGTTGTCTTTGCTCCGGTGTTTGCTCTCTCTGGTGTAGAAGGACGAATTTTTACACCGATGGGATTGACCTACCTCCTGTCGATCTTTGCCTCCACGCTAGTCGCAGTCACCCTCACCCCAGCCCTTTGTGCCCTGTTGCTCGTCAACAGTCGCTTACCCGATACCGAAACCCGCGTTGCCCGTTTTTTCAAACGTCTCTACCGACCTATTTTAGGGTTTTCATTGACGAATCCTAAAAAAGTCGTGCTGGCATCGTTTGCGGCTTTTATTGCATCCTTAATTGTTCTCAGTGGGCTGGGACGAACCTTTCTACCCGAATTTCAGGAGCGATCGCTGGTCGTTGCCATGAACTTGTTTCCGGGTGTGTCGCTGCAAACCACAAACCGAGTGGGTGCGGCGATCGCCAATTCACTGAAAGATGATCCTCGCTTTGAAGTGGTGGCAATGCGAGCAGGGCGAGCCAGCGGCGATATTGAAACAGGAGGCGTTAACTTTGCCGAAGTCGATATTGAACTGAGCAAAGAAGCCGCTAGAGAAATTGAGCAATCCGGTGAAACCATTCGAGCCGCTGCCAGCAGATATCCTGGCGTGGTATTGGCAGTGGGCGGATTCATCTCGCACCGCATTGACGAGGTGCTGTCTGGTGTGCGGTCCAGCATTGCCGTGAAAATTTTTGGTCCTGATTTAGAACAACTTCGGACGTTAGGACAGCAAGTCCAAACCGCCATGAGTGGAGTGAATGGCGTAGTAGACTTACAGCTAGAACCCCAGGTGCCGATTCGCCAATTACAAATCAAAATTGACCGGGATGCTGCTTCTCGCTATGGACTCACGGTTGGCAACATCTCAGACACGATCGAAACTGCACTCAATGGTCGAGCAGTGTCTCAAATTCTGGATCAACAACAGGTCTTTGATCTGTTTGTTTGGCTCACGCCAGAAGCCCGTAAAGATCTCGATACTGTCCGCAACTTAACCATTGACACTCCCAGTAACGGCAAGATTCCTCTGGTACAGGTTGCCAATGTGGATTATGGCACCGGACCGAATACCATCAACCGGGACAACGTATCTCGACGAATTTTAGTTGCTGCTAACGCATCAGGTCGCGACCTCGGTTCGATTATCAAAGACATTCGCAGCCGGATTCAGCAAGAGGTTCAGTTACCACCTGGCTATTTCATTGAATATGGCGGGCAGTTTGAAGCCGAAGCCCGTGCCACTGAAACCTTAATACTCTTTGGCTCAGCGGCACTTGTCGCCATTGCTATTCTCATGTATTTCGCAGTGAAAACCATTGGCTCAACGCTGATGATCATGATTAATTTGCCACTGGCGTTAGTGGGTGGGGTGTTTTCGATCGCGTTATCCGGTGGAGTTCTATCGATCGCGTCCCTGGTTGGATTCATTACATTGTTTGGAGTCGCTGCCCGCAACGGCTTGTTGCTCGTAGATAACTATAACCAGAAGCTTGCAACTGGAATGCCGCTCAAAGATGTACTGGTCGAAGGGTCAGCCGAACGGCTGGATGCCATTTTGATGACGGCTCTCACCTCGGCATTGGGGATGTTGCCATTGGCGATCGGCGGTGGTGCCGGGAAAGAGATGTTGCAACCTTTGGCAGTAGTGGTCATTGGTGGGTTATTTACTTCAACTGGGTTAACACTCGTTGTTCTACCCGCTCTGTATGCCTGGTTTGGTCGCTTTGTCATACCCAAGCAGAAAGATGAGGATATGCACCTGTCCGATTTAGGAGGGGGAGAAGTGGCTCCTTAATCCAAATGGTTCAAAATTTCACCTGGCTTTCATTTCAATCTGCCACGATTGTTTTATGGGCGGCTTGCATAAATCAGCATTTTTTCGTTCCTCACTGTGCTGATGCAAGCAGCCCTGTTTTCTCTTCAGCACAACTCATGAAACCCAGGTCAGCCTTCCAAAAAACAGGTGTGCTGCCTCGCTCCTTTAATCAACTCATTGAAAAACTAAGAAGAAGTTTTGACCCGAATGCCGAGGCGAAAGTTGTTGAGGAATTTCAAACATCTCGCACCCAAACGATCGCTTCTTTACGGTATCTATTGCTCTTGATCATAGTTCCCCTGCTCCTCAACCAAATGTCTAAAGTTTTTGTGATTAAGCCACTCGTAAGTCAGTATTGGCAGAATCACCCCTCAGAGGTATTGCTCAATTCTGAGCAGGAAGAGAAACTGCTGAAGGAATTCCGTGACTTTCAAGCTCGAACTCGGTTTGAAGCCCTGCTGGGAGAAAGCCCAAAACTTTCTCAGTCAGAGATTCAGAAAAAGTTTCAGGCAGAAGCGGCTGTTTTGGCTGAAAAGGCTAAAACCGAGACAGTTGATGCCATCAGCAACATTTTTGCCAATTCACTGGCTGCGATCGCATTTATCACCTTGATCATTAAAGATAAAAATCAGCTCTCTGTGCTGAAGCAGTTTTTGGGCGAGTTAACCTACGGCTTAAGCGATTCTGCCAAAGCCTTTATCTTGATCCTTTTTACAGATATGTTTGTTGGCTTCCACTCTGCCTACGGCTGGGAAGTCCTTTTGAAGAATGCTTTAGGGCACTTTGGTTTACCTGAAAATCGGCAGTTTATTTCCCTGTTTATTGCCACGGTTCCCGTCATCCTGGATGCGATCGGTAAATACTGGGTTTTCCGCTATCTCAATCGCATCTCTCCATCTTCTGTTGCAACTTATCGGGAAATGAATGAATAGCCTTTCCTGAAATGGCAACGACTAACCACCACTATGAATTCTGTAAGAGGTAAAACGATGCAATCTACGATGAGAATTTGTCCGGTCTGCAACATAGATTTACAACGAGCGCAACGCCAGGGCGTAGAGATCGACTACTGCCCGCAATGTCGGGGAATCTGGCTAGACCGGGGCGAACTGGAAAAGCTGATTGAGCGCTCAGGTTCTGAATTCCATGATGATCAGGACGGGTACAGCGCTGGCAACCAGTATCGGGAAGACTACGGCAGAGGTGAGGGAGGGCATCACGGGCGGAGTTCTGGCAGAGAGCATGGCAGAGGACATGACAGAGGCTACGGTGGCGAACACGGCGGCAGAAGAGAACGACGAGGAGGATTTCTGGGTGACTTATTTGATTTTTAATGCCAATTTCTGCAACTGAGATCAGATTTCTCCGTCATTATCTCTAGCAAGTGTTCTTAAATTGTTGATTGAGGCTGAAATGAGTTTGCATCGTAAACGATCGCTTCCCCGAATTTATCGTTGGTCACGTCCCTTAATGGCAGGGATTGCATCCCTTGGAGCCGTGACAACTGCCTACTTGACGATTGCAAAATTCACAGAAAACCCCACCATCTGCCCGACCAAAGGCTGCGATACAGTTCTTTCCAGTCCCTATGCCAACGTGTTTGGATTGCCGCTCGCGTTATTTGGCTTCCTGGGCTATCTTGGCATGATTCTGTTTGCGATCGCGCCCCTGTTGGTGCCCCAAGACAAGAAAGAATTGAGATCTCGCCTTGACCAATGGACAGGGCTGCTACTGTTTGTCGGCGGTACTGCTATGACGCTGTTTAGCGGCTACCTGATGTACCTACTGGCATTTGAGATTAAAGCCGTTTGCATTTATTGTGTTGCCTCCGCCATTTTTTCTACGAGTTTGTTGGTATTGGCAATCATCGGTCGTGACTGGCAAGACATTGGGCAATTGGTGTTCACAGGAGCGATCGTAGGTATGGTCGTGTTGATTGGCACGTTGGGGTTATATAGCAGCATCAAAAATCCTGTCGCTGATCAAGTGACTCCAAGCGGCTATACCATTACGACCTCATCCGGAGCAGCCGAACTCGCATTGGCAGACCATCTGACTCAGATTGGAGCCAAGATGTACGGGGCTTACACCTGTCCTCATTGCCAAAACCAAAAGGTTCTGTTTGGTAAAGAAGCAGCCGCTCAATTGAATTACATCGAGTGTCACCCTGATGGCAAAAATGCTCAACCTAATCTTTGCACTGAAGCTGGCATTCAGGGGTTCCCAACTTGGGAGATTGGCGGTAAACAGTATCAGGGTGAGAAAACCTTGAAAGAGTTGGCGGATTTATCTGGTTATAAAGGATTACGAAACTTCCAGAATGCCGGTGAACCTGGTCATTGACCCATGAGATTTAGTAGACGATAAGCAATACCAAAGAGGGTGTGGGATGGTGCGTCGGAATGAGGAAAGTTCTAACACTCGAGATGCTGCTCAGCGGCGTACACTTCTACAAGTTCTACTGCTCAATGCTGGACTTGCTGCTGGTTTACTGATTGCTGGTTTGTCGGCTGATTCCAGTGCTCTGATTGCCAATGCGCTCGACAATACCTCCGATGCTTTTGTATATGGCATTAGCTACTACGCGGTTTCCCGACCTCAGCGTTGGAAAACGATCGCTGCGTTAGTATCTGGTGTACTCCTACTAATCCTTGCTGTCAGCGTTGCGATCGATGTCATCCGCCGATTTACCACAGGTACAGAGCCGCTCGGTCCAGTGATGATCGCGATGGCTTTCATTGCCACAGCTATCAATGCGCTGTGTATTAAGCTGCTGGCTCGCGATCGTCGCGGAGATGTAAATTTACGTGCTGCCTGGACATTCAGTATCAACGATTTTGTTTCTAATCTCGGCATTCTGATCGCGGGAGCGTTGGTATTTCTAGTTGGACAGAACTGGCCCGACCTCGTGATTGGTTTTGCGATCGCCGCTGTTGCAGCTTACGGTGGTATCGAGATTTTGCGAGATGCAATTCGTTCTCGAAGCAGTAACAGCAGTTGAAATCATCATTGATGCGTTGAAGAAAACCTGTTGAGAAGATATGCTTTATCTCCTCAACAGGTTAACAACTTAAGGAGCCATTATGGATAGAATTGCACCTGATCAGAAACCACGATCGCAGTCCTAGAAATTAAGCAAACTGTACAACATTCTTGTTGATGTTAATGCGATTCTCGCCCGTTGGGAAACCTGCTCTGCCATCACCATCACCATCTACGTTGGTGTGGAGATTCACGTACAAGTTGCCAGCCAGAAGTGCCGCTTGCTCTTGCGGTGTCAATTCAAACTCACCCTTGAGTGTGCCCGATTTAGCGTCCGTTGGAGTGTTCTCGAAGAAGCGAACAACGGTGGCATCGGCAAAGTTACCCCGACTGTCTTGAGAAGGGCTAAAGTGCATATGGGTTCCAGATAGGAGATTGCCTTCCACATCTTTAGGGACTTTCAAGAAGCCATCTACTAGGGCTTTGGGATCGGAGCCATTGAGGATGACGGCTTTTGGATCGATGGTTGTCTCACCTTGGCTGAACAGAGGGAACGCATCAAAATTGGTATAGCTACCCTTGGCTCGCATCACCCCTCCTTTCAATTCAATATTCAGTTCTGATGATCCAGGACTGTCATTCTTGAAAGGAAACTCGTCAGCCCCCGAAGTTGCTTTGGCAGTGTTGAATGAAAAGCCATCATCTCCCACATACAGGAAGTCATCGCCGTCCCCTCCAATCAGGCGATCGTGCCCTTGAGTACCATTGAGTTGCCCATTCCCTCGTTGATTTTTGAACCCAAGTTCCTTGAGGTTGTTGAGGCTTTGATTTGCCTCTGGGGTATTTGTCAAAAAGTGGCTCTCATTTACATCAGATGCTTTGGTAAAGGTCAAAGCAGCCAGCAGGTGTCCTGATTTTTTATCAATAATTAAAGTGTTGTTGACGGAATCAAACGGCTGATCCAATCCACCCTTACCCGGATTCTTTCCTTGAGCAATGACGATATTCTTGGGATTGATGCCTTGAAGCACAAAGTGATCGTTGGCTGGATCAAAGTCAAAAATTCGGTTCGTGGTTTCCTTACCCAGAATGATGGTGTCTTTACCCGTACCTGTGGTGATGGTATTCACTCCACGACCTGTTGCTCGAATGACATCACTATCACCCGATCCGATGACAGTATTGTTACCCCCTTTCGGATTCAGGTAATCACCCTTAGTGCCCAGGTTATCTCTAAATGAGGTCTCCTTAGCTACTTTAGTTTGGTCAAGTCCTCTGGCAGAAGCCACATTATTCAAATCAACGTGAGTTAAGGCATTACCCGCTATTGGTGGGGCATGATCATGATCAGCTGCTCCAACTGCCTGTCTTTCGTCGGGTGCAAGTGCCTGATTCAAAGCGTTTTCAAGATTCGCATCCTGAATTAAAGTACCTTTGGAGCTATTGGCAGAGATAGCAGAGTTTGTTGAACCAACTAATGGATCTGCAATTCCAGTCGCCTTGAGTTGTTCTTGATGGGTTTTGTTGTCAAATCCTTCCATGATTAACTCCTTGGAGTAAGAAACAAAGTACCGAGGAATTTGTCTATCAATCGTGAAGAAACAGGTTTCAGAGCAGATTTTTGCAGAACTCTAGACCGCAAAGAATCACTCTTTCACGGTTTGATCATTCAAACTGACTAATGCCACTGTTCAAGGTGGATCAGCCCATACTCTAAAAATTGAATTTTGGTAGACGGGAAGCCGTAATTGATCGCCAAATGTAGTTTTTGTCAGAAAGCTTAGGACAACGCTAAAAGTTGGAACACCTAGTCTGAGTAAGCTTTCTGACTCACTTCTGCTACGCTGTGCATGGCAGAAGCTATAGCAACGCTAAGTGATGAACGTACTTAGAGGCGATAAAGGGTTATACACACTGATAAAGGGATTAAATCTGTCGGAAACTACGAATCTTCAGTCGTGGTAGTCAGTCCCTCTACGCACAAAGTAAAGTAAATGCTGTATGAAAGACAAGAAACCTTAGACCAATTTAAAAACTGTCTGCTTAACTAGAACCAACTTATTAAATAGTTCTAATTAGCCACCTGAGAGTGAGTCATTAACTCAAGCCATTTAATCACGACACACCCGTGTTCGTGAGCATTGAAGGCACATAGCAGAAGAATTTCGAGCCTAAATGCAAAATTTTCACGTTGTTTTCATCCCCTTCCTTTAGATTGGGAATTGGCGTTTAAAGCGGCAGAAAAACTTTTAGGGCACAACTCGTACCTGAAAGATCCTGGCAAACTCAGCCCAATCCCCTAGTCTCTTTGTGTGGAGTCGTTGAATCAGATTACCTTTATGCAGATTCTCCGTTATGTTGTGATGATTAGTATTGGTGCAGCCATCCCTCTTACTAGCGTTGGATTTGCATTCGCTCAACCTACCCCCCGCCTATCTGTTCCCGCTTCAAGCCCAACACCAGCCACCACTCAACCCAGCCCTTCCCTTAATCCTGACCCCAACCCATTGCAATTGCCGACTAAACCAGATGAGATCAGGCTTCAAGGGACTCAAGCCATCACACTACAAGAAGCGATCGCCCTGGCAGAGCGAAATAATCGTGATCTTCAAGTGGCAGAACTGACGCTCAGGCGCAGTCAGACAGCATTACGGCAGGCACGAGCCGCGCTGTACCCAACATTGGCAGGTGAAACCGAGCTTGGGTACGAACGAACTGCACAAGGGCGGTTGGATGATTTGAAGTACCTGAGGGAAGATGCGTCTCCATCAGGACTTTTAGGCGGCAGGGTGGAACTGAGCTATGACATTTTCACATCGGGTAGACGACCTGCCCAAATTCAAGCCGCAGAAGCTCAGGTGCGGTTTGAGCAGTTGGAAGTCGCACGGCTAAGATCACAGATTCGGCTGGATACCACCAATGCTTACTACGATGTGCAACAGGGAGATGAGCAGGTGCGGATTGCCCAAGCCACCGTGAAAAATGCCCAGCGGAATTTAACCGATGCCCAGGCGTTGGAAGAAGGAGGCATTGGCACCAAGTTTGATGTGAGTCGTGCCAGAGTTCAACTAGCAAACGCCCAACAAAACTTGACCGATGCTGATGTGCAGCAAACCGTTGCTCGTCGTCAATTAGCACAGTTGCTCAGTTTAGCTGAGAGAGCAGATGTAAGTGCCGCAGACCCAGTGCAGAAGGCTGGTGAATGGACATTATCGTTGGAAGATAGCATTCTGTTGGCATACAAAAACCGAGTTGAATTTCAGCAACAATTAGAGCAACGCACAATCGCCCAACAACAACGCAAAGCCGCGATCGCAGGTGTTTTGCCCCAAGTCAGCTTATTTGGCAATTATCAGTTTTTGAATGAGTTTAATGAATCCTTTGGGACTCTTGGCGGATATGCCGCAGGCGCGCGACTACGTTGGACGTTCTTTGATGGTGGTGCTACCTTTGCGGCAGCAGACCAGGAACGAGCAAATCAAGCGATCGCGGAAACTCGGTTTGCTCAAACCCGTAACCAGGTTCGGTTTCAGGTAGAGCAAGCATATAAAACCCTGCAATCTTATGTTCGTAGCATTGAGACGGCAACGACTGCCTTGAAAGAAGCCCAAGACGTGGCAGACGTGGCAGAATTTCGATTCACCCAGGGCGTAAGTACCCAGTTAGATGTGATCACCGCCCGTAATGACTTGATCCGTGCGGAGAGCAACCGACTCGAGGCTATTCTCAGATATAACCGTGCTCTGGCAGCGTTACAACGAGCCGTAAGCGGTCTACCAACCAATCCTCCAACTCAATCCTCTAATCCTTAAATTCCAAAAGCATTGCAATGTTTTACCGAAATCATCCAACTCAAAGTCGTTTGCGTTGTTTCATTCAAATCCAACTGTTGTATCAAAGTATTGTTTGGCTCAGTGGTTTAGTTCTCCTGCATGGAGGCAACGCGATCGCTCAATCGACGACTGATGAAGTTAATATTCCAGTGACTTCAACCCCTCAACCCACCGTAGAATCAACCCCTATCACTCCTTCTTCGGTTGAAGCTCCACTGCCATCCTCTGAACCAACTCAGCCAGTTACCCCAAGTGGTAATCCGATTCAGCTTAATAATACAAGCAAGGCTAGCGATTCTTACATTGACTCAACGCCGTACAACATTGGCGCAACAGATCGTTCTGATCCCTCTGCCCCGACTGTGCAGCGCGATCGCGGACTGAGTGTTGCATCTCCTGATCAACTCTCACGGCGGGCGATCAATGCTCCCACCATTGCCTATCCTGCTGTTGCTTATTCGGGCGGAACTACAGTCTCTGGGCAACGCTACCTTCGTAGTTTCCGGTTGCCAATTAACCGCAACATCGGTAACATCCGGTTGGTTTTCCCACTCTCAATCCCAGCACCCATCACATCGCTATTCGGTTGGCGAGTTCATCCCATCAGCGGTGTTTTGCGGTTTCATTCTGGCACTGACATTGGCGCACCCCTGGGAACTCCCGTTTTAGCTGCCTATGCCGGAAGAGTCGCGATCGCCGATTTTCTCGGTGGATATGGGTTATCTGTTGCTTTGCAGCATCAGAAAAATACCCAGGAAACCCTCTATGCTCACCTGTCAGAAGTTTTTGTCCAACCTGGACAATGGGTGAAGCAGGGAGATGTGATTGGTCGAGTTGGGAGTACAGGCACGGCAACTGGACCAAATCTCCACTTTGAACTGCGACAATCGACCGCTGAGGGTTGGGTCGCAACGGATGCCAATGCGTCGCTGGAATACGCTTTAGTTGAATTCACTAAAGCATTGCAGTCTGCCCCAGTTGCAAATAAAACTATTTCCACCCAAGCCAAACCTCATTCCGATCAACAACCCAGATCTATAGACTGGTCAGCAATGGATGCTGGAACTCGACTGGAATATCTCCTGTCTCAACTGATGAATGCCTTACAGGTAGATCAACCTGTGTCTCCAACGCAAAGTTAATTTCATACTTCCGCCTCTCCAGGTCGAAGGAGCCAGCAATGTCGTTATTTTTCCTGATTCCAATGAGTTTCAGTCTTGTAATCGCCGTCATTTCTCAACAATCGAGTGAGGATTTGGCAGAAATTACCGGACTGATTGCGATCGTTGCCTTGGTTCTGAGTTTAGTTCTAGACCCCTGGCAACTTCAACTAATTACTTTGTTTTTTCTTAGTACAAGGAGGTTTTTCAGTTCCTAATTCCTTCTTTATCAAGAGGGAGAATATATTTGATCAAGTTGATCATACGAAAATGGCACTGAACGAAACTTTCGCTTTGAACTCTGAACTATGACAATCAAGTCCTCATAGTTGGTTTGTGAAAGATTCTGGAATGCAGATAGAACCTAACTTTGACTGAATTCTTGAAATATACCCCTACGGACATACATTAGGACATTGTTTGAACGCAGCATCTACACAATCTCGAAAGGTTTCAAACTCATCCCATCGTTGTCGCATCCAATTCTTCAACACGAACCACCAGTGTTCAATCTTGTTCAAGTCTGGAGAATAAGGCGGTAGATACCAAATCTCACATCCGACTGCTGCCACAAGTTCCTCAATGCTTTGGGAATGGTGAAAACTTGCGTTGTCAATCACAATCACATCTCCTGGTTGCAATTGCGGCACTAAACACTCCTCCAACCACATTTCAAACAAGTCTCGGTTGCACGAACCAGCAAAGGTCATCGGGGCAAACAGACGGTGCTCCTTCAATGCCGCAATCCAACTGACTCGCTCAGTCCGCTTGCCCGACTTGATGGCGTAGAACCGTTTGCCAACCTCACAATAGCCGTAGGGGTAATCCTCTCGGTTGTCAATGCCTGCTTCATCGACATAGACGATTTGATGGGGCAACTTGCTCTTGAGTCGTTCCTCAAACGCCTGACGCTTAAGCTCATCGCGTTCTAGATATCCGTAAGTCTTTTTTTACGACTCACCCCCAGCTTCATCAAGGCATCACTGATGTTTTGCTGAGTCACATTGTCCCCCCACAACACTGCCATCTGCTTTTGCGTTTTACCCCCATGCTTTTGGACAAATTCCTCAAAGCGCTTCCAGTCGGTAATTTTATGCTGATACCCTTGCTGGAAATCCTGAATGGCTTGATAATCTCCTGTTTGGGCTTTTCGCTTTAACCACAGGTCTAACGTGTTGCGACTGATGTTGAATATTCGGCACACTTCGCTTTTGCGCTCCCCACCCTGAAAGGCTTCGATCGCTTTTTGTCGTAGGTCATAACTGTAGGGGGCGGGCATGGTTGTTTCTCAATGCTTCTCTACCTCTATAATAGCGTCCTAACTTTTCCTCGTAGGGCTATAACTACCAAATTCTGTACCACTCTTAGGACCCTTACAAAAATAACTTGAGTAACTTCTGAAACTCTTTGCTTGCCATACAAGGCTTACGAGGTTTCGGTGATGCAATTTAAATTTGTAAGCATCCTTAGCGTAGAGTGTAATGTATTTTATACTTTTTGGGTTTAAGAACCTCAGCAATAGATAAATTACACTGTAAGCCTTGCTGTGCAAAAAATTTACAAATTATTTTGCACCTCACTCAATGAGATTACTATGTCTATTACGATTTGTCATGATGTGAGTTGAATAAGATATTTACAGTCAAGCATCAAAGTTTCATCCTAGTTTCATCTCCTTCTGGGATTCTAGTAAATATCAGCCTTTTAGTGGCTGTAAACCTGAGAGTTTTGGAGGTATGCAATGAAGAAGTTAATTCGTCAAGTTTCTACAACACTTACTCTGGTGTCTTCAATCACTGCTATTTTGGCAGTTTCATTCACAGGTTCTACTACTTCTACTTATGCTGGTGGATTATCTGACTCTATATCTTGCCGCAAGTCCTTAAAGCCAGTAACTTCAGGAGGATTTGCGCGAGAACAGTTAGCAGCGATGGCAAGGTGTGGTTCAACAAACACCACTTCAAATACATCATCTATACAACCGCTGAAAAGTTCATTGAGTACCAATTTAACTAGCGCATCCAACGATTGTGTCGTTCCTCCAGCAGGAACAACAGGAGGATCTGCAAGGTTACACCTCACAACATCAACAAAATGTAACTCAAGGCGCTAGCCAAAGCCATTTGAGTCACAACCCCGAACAGTAAACCTAAAGATTTTGTAATCGATTCAAGGAGAATACTGATGAAACAGTTCACTGCTATAACTGCTTCCGTGTTGACCTTTGCTTTTTTTATACCTGCTGCCAGTGCCACTTTTGAGGAAAATGTACCTCACATTATAGGAGGTGTAAGTAATCCAAACAACACGTCTTTCCAAGTTGCCAATTATTCGATCAAGCTACATGTCACTGGCAGATCCCTCTTACAGCTATCAATTGGTCTACCTACTAAGGTTCGTTTAAGCAATGAAATCAAAATCATTGACAAATTTGGCAAAAAACTAAACAGTACTGTTTCGCTGAATGGACAGAGTGTTTTAATTACCTTCGCCCAGCCCGTTGCGCCAGGAACTACTTTAACTATTGACATGCAGCAGGTGGAAACACCAGACAACGAGATGGTTTGGCATTTTCCAGTCATTGCCAGGTTGGAGGGTATCTCTGGAGACATTCCAATGGGTGCAGTGAGAGTACAGCCTCACATCCGCTAACACTCTGTGGTAGTAATGCATAGTAATGGTATTTGGTAAGCTAGGAGAATCAAGCATTGCAGC
>ERZ1066136.73-NODE-73-length-112782-cov-15.084753_pt1 | contig 112782 bp, 115 predicted proteins | sample MGYA00382783_ERZ1066136 | MGnify/ENA primary metagenome ERZ1066136 (study PRJEB33369, sample SAMEA5778366) | biofilm metagenome | biome: Industrial cooling water; feature: Water cooling tower basin; material: Biofilm | place: United Arab Emirates | collected... | reverse complement strand
TGAGCTCGTCCCAGGTGTTCTGCCCGAGCTCCGAGGCCCACAGGCGTCCCTGCTCGTCGAACACGATCCCCTGGGGGTTGCGGTGCCCGAGCGAGTACACGTACGAACCGGGGAAGGGGTTGTCCGCGGGTATGGCGCCCTCCGGCGTGAGGCGCAGGATCTTGCCGGCGAGCGAGCCCTGATCTTGCGCCAGGTTCACCCGCTGCGCGTCGCCGGTGGTCGCGTAGAGCATCCCGTCGGGGCCGAATGCCAGCCGCCCGCCGTTGTGGTTGCGGGCTTTCGGGATGCCCGTGATGAGCACCTCCGACGCGCCGAGCCCGTACGACCCGGGCGCGCCGGTCAACTCGTAGCGCACGATGCGGTTGTCCTCGGCCGCCGTGTGGAAGGCGAACAGGTACGGGGTTCCCAGGTCGAGCGCGGCGAGGCCGAGCAGCCCGCCCTCGCCGAACGGCACGACGCCGGCGACGGTGCCAACCGTGCGCAGAGTGCCGTCGGCGGTGCGCTCGAGCACGCGGCCCGTGTCGCGTTCGCTCAGCAGGATCGATCCGGTCGGCAGCGGCACGATCGACCAGGGCGTGGTCAGCCCTGTCGCGAGCGCCGCGGTCTGCCCGGTCGGAGCGAGATCGCCGCCCGCCGCTGCTCCCGGCTCGGGGCGGGACGACCCGGGTGCGGTCGCCCCCGCGCTCGGCAGCAGCTCGTCGACGCTCACCGGCGGTGTCGCGCAGGCCGAGAGCGCGAGGCAGGCCACCGCGATCGTCGCCACGACGACGGGGGCGCGGTCGTGCCTGCGGCCCATCGGCGCTCCTCCCCACGGCGGTCGACTCCAGCGTGCTCCGCGTCGCTGAGAACATCATGCGCGCCGGAGGGGCCGGGGGTGTACAGTCGCGAGCGACATGAGGAAAGGTCGTCGATGACACTGTTCGACAGACTCGGCGGTTCCGAGGGGCTCGACCGGCTGGTCGCGAACCTCTCCGCCCGACTCGAGGCCGACCCGGCCCTCGCCCCGCTATTCTCCGAGGTGGACGGGCCCGGGCTGCGGCAGCACCGGGTGCACTACCTCGCCGCGGTGCTCGGCGGGCCGGAGGCGTATCGGGGTCGCGGAATGCGGGAGGCCCACCGGCCGCTCGGCATCGACGACGCCCTGTTCGACCGCTTCCTCGGCCACGTCGCCGAGAGCGCGCGTGCGGCCCGCATCCCGGCGGGGCCGGCCGATGAGCTCGCCTCCTTCCTGCGGGGCCTGCGGCCCGTGATCGTGAGCCCGTCGCTGTGATGGTCGGGGCTCCCGGTCGTCACCCGCGCCCGCTCGTGAACAGCGACGACGACGGCGCCGGAGACGGGGCGGCCGTCTGATCGGTGACGACAGCGGCCCCCGCCATCCAGTCGCGCAGCTCGCGGCCGGCGAGAACCGCGGCAGGGTGCGGCCCGCGGGCCATCAGCCGCGGTAACCAGTCGAGCGGCAGCGCCTCCCGCGAGGCGATGAGCACGACGTTGCCGAACCGCCGGCCCTTCAGCACGCTCGCCTCCGCGAGCGCGGCCACCTCGCCCAGCGTGAAGCGCAGCGTGGCCGCCTGACCGCGTGCGAAGGCCAGGCCCGGCCCGTCGGCGACGTTCACGGCGATGATGCCGCCCGGTGCCAGCAGCGCGGCGAGCTCCGCGTAGAACTCGGCGCTCGTCACGTGCGCGGGAATCCGCGCGCCGCTGAACACGTCGACCACGACGAGGTCGACGGCCCCGCGCAGGGCCCCCGGCAGGCGGGCGAGCGTCGCGCGGGCATCCCCGTAGCGGATGCGGATGCCCGCGTTCCTCGGCAGCGGCAGGTGCTCGCGAACGAAGGCCATCAGCTCGTCGTCGAGCTCGATGACCTGCTGGCGCGAGCCGGGGCGCGTGGCGTGGATGTAGCGCGGCAGCGTGAGCCCGCCCGCGCCGAGGTGCACCGCCGTGAGGGGCTGGCCGGGCTCTCCCCACTCGTCGATCACATGGCCGATGCGCTGCACGTACTCGAAGAACAGACGGCTCGGGTCGTCGAGGTCGACATGCGACTGCGGCGTGCCGTCGACGACGAGAGTGAAGGCGCCGGGGCTCCAGCGGTCGGGCTCGATCAGAGCGCGCTGGCCGCTCGACAGGCGCCGTTCGATCGGGGAGGCCATGCACGACAGCGTGCCACAGGGCCGCACGCGGTCGGCACCGCCCGGCGGTGAGCACCGCCCCCGCAGAATTGAGTAATCGCGGGCGCCCCCGCCGCGGTCGCACCGGGCAGACTGGTGGGGCGGCCGCGCGCCGCGCAACCACTCGGAGGAGGTCGCGGTGAGCCTGTACGACGAGATCGGCGGTGCCCCGGCGATCAAGGTCGCGGTCACGGTCTTCTACAACCGGGTCATGGGCGATCCTGATCTCGCGCCGTGGTTCACCGGGGTCGATCTCGACCGGCTGAAGGGGCACCAGCAGGCCTTCCTCACCGCAGCCCTGGGTGGCCCCAACCTGTTCACCGGCCGCTCGATGGGCGCGGCGCACGCGGGGCTCGCGATCACCGTGGAGGCTTTCGACCGCGTTCTCGAGCACCTCGCCTACACGCTGTTCGACATGGGGCTGAGCTACGAGCAGGTGGCGTCGGCGGTCGACGGCCTGCGCCCGATGAGCGCGCACATCGTCGAGGCCGTCGAGGCCTGATCGAGCGGTCGCGCGGGCAGCCGATCGTCGGTCAGCCTCAGGCGCCCTGCGCGGCGGGCACGAGCCCCAGGGCGGCGGCGAGCTCGGCGCGGCGCCGCACGCCGAGCTTGGTGTACACCGACTGCAGGTGGTTGCTGACCGTCCGGGGCGACAGGAACAGCCGCGCCGCGATGTCGTTGCTCGCCATGCCCCGGGCGGCGAGCGCGGCGATCTCGCGCTCGCGAGGGGTCAGGGGTTCCTCGGCCTCGCTGAGGCCCAGAGGCGGTGTGGATGCTCCTTCCGTGCGCTCGGCCAGGCCGCGGGCCCGTGCCGCCAGCAGGGTGGCGTCGCGCGCGCGGCCCGCCCGCCGTGCAGCGTCGGCGGCGAGGGCGAGCGACTCCGCGGCGTGCAGGAGGTAGCCCGCTCCCTCCCAGGCCTCGCCGGCAGTGAGCAGAGCGTCGGGGTCGCTCGAGGCCATCGCGCGAGCCGTGCGCGCGCGCAGGCGGATCACCGGGGCGTCGGCGTCGGCCGTCATCTCGTCGAGCAGGGCCGCCGCCGTCACGGCATCACCGAGCCGCGCGAGGTCGAGCGCGAGCACGCTCGCGAAGTCGAGGTCGCCGCTGTCGATGCGCTGGCGGCTGCGGTCGACGAGCCGGTCGCGCGCGGCAGCCGCTCCGCCGGATGCCGCCTCGATCCAGGCCCAGGCCAGCAGCACCAGCGAGTCGTCGTCGACCATGCGCGCGGGAATCCGGGCGATGAGCTCGCGGGCCTCCGCGAGCTGGCCCTGCTGCGCGCGAATCCGCGCGAGCAGCGCTCGCCCGAGCGGCTCGTACCCGGCCGGCCCGCGGGATCGCGCCCCGGCGACGACGTCCTTCGCCCAGCGCGCAGCCGTCTCGAGCCGGCCGAGCGAGATGTGCACGGCGGCGAGCGTGAACTCCGCCTGGCGGCTGCGCAGCTCGTCGTCGAGCACGATCGCCTCGGCGAGGGCATCGGCGGCCACCCGGCGAGCCTCCTCGGGGCGGAGATCCTGCTGCAGCGCGACCGCCTGCATGAGCGCCGCGACGCGGGTCGGAATCGAGGCGTCGGCGCGGCGCGCGGCGGCGAGGGCCTGCTCGGTCTGCCGCAGGGCCTCGGCGGTGCGACCGAGTGCGATGAGCGGCACCGCGCTGTTCATGGCCAGCTCGGCCCGCTCGTCGAGGTCGCCGGGCTCCCCGCTTACCTGCTCCAGCTCGGCGAGGGCCGCGCGCGGCCGCTCCAAACCCACCAGGATGCGCGCCCGCGCCTGCCGCAGGCGCCGCGCCGCGAGCGGCAGCCGCTCGGGAGCCCCCTCGAGCAGGGCGAGGGCCTCCTCGAAGCGCCCACTCACGGTGATGAGGGCCGTCGCCGTCATGGTCAGGATCCGCGCCGTGCGGTGCTGCTCGGCGGGGTTCGCCTCGTCGAGCGCGCGCGCCCGCTCGAGCACGAGCAGGGCATCGTCGACCCGGCCGAGCTTGATGAGGGCATCCGCTCGCAGCAGCAGCAGCTCGGGGTCGACCGAGCCCGAGCGCTCGGCGGCCTCGGCCAGTCGGGCGACCACCTCGAAGTCGTCGGCGAGCAGAGCCAGCCGAGCGGCATCGCCCAGCAGGGCGGCGTCTCCGGGGGCCCCGGCTTCGAGCCGCCAGGTGGCGATGCGCACGGCATCCGCCTCCCGATCGGCAGAGCCCTCCGCGCGGGCGACGTGGTCGAGCAGCAGGTCGAAGCGACGCAGGGTCGGCACCCCGGCGCGCATGGCCGCCGCGTACTGCGGGTGCGCGATCGCCGCCACCCACCGGCCCGCCTCGGGGCGCAGCTGCACGAGCTGGGCCCGCTCGAGCTCGTCGAGCGCGGTGCGCAGGGCCGGCTCGACCAGGTGGCCCAGCGGCACCGAGCCGCACACCGCGAGGCGCTCCATGAGCTCGTGCTGCACCTCGCCGAGTTCGCTCAGGCGCGCGGAGATCAGCTCATCGAGCGCTCGCGAGCCGCCCGGCGGGCCCAGCAGCTGCCAGGCTCCGTGCTCGGTGGTGAGCGTGCCGGTCGTGAGCGCGTGCGTGACGAGCTCGCGCACGAACAGCGGATTCCCGCCCGATGCGCCGTGCAGCGCCACCACGGTCTGGTGCGCGACCGTGCCGCCGAGCACCGCGGGCAGCAGCTGCTCGAGGTCATCGGTCGACAGCGGCTCGAGCGCGAGCCGCAGGGCCCGATCGCTCGTCCACAGCGCCACGAGCGGCTCGGGCAGGGGGTCTCCGTCGCGCGCGGTCGCGAGCAACGCCAGCGCTCCGGAGGCAGCCAGCTGCGCGAGCACCGCCACCGAGAGCGCGTCGAGCTGGGGCGCGTCGTCGACGACCACGAGCAGCGGCCCCTCCTTGCGCCGCTCCGCCGCGAGGTCGCGGGCGAAGGCCATGAGCGTCGCGCTGTCGGAGCCGATGCGCGAGAGGTCGTGCCGGGTGGCGCCCATGAGCGGAATCAAGGCCGCCAGCGGAACATCCGACAGGCTCGCGCTCGCCATCACCCGGCTGATGCGCCGCCCCTCGGCCTCGAGCAGCGTCGCGGCCTCGGCGGCGAGCCGGCTCTTGCCCACGCCGGCATCCCCCGAGAGCACCACCAGGGCGAGCCCGTCGACCGACAGGGCGGTGCGGGTGCGGTCGAGCATCCTGTCGCGGCCGACCATCGGCCAGGCACCCGCAGCGGCCGCGGGGGCGGCGGGCGGGGGCGGAACCATCGGGATGCGACCTCCGCGACGACGGCGGCGGGATGCGCGCTCGGGCTCGGCGCTGACCCGAAGCGTACTCAACACGCGGCCCCCCGACCAGGGTCGCCGCGCGGTAAGGATTGCGGCAGGGATGACCGGCCGCGCGCGGTTATAGCGCAGCGGGCCGCATTGGTCAAGATTCTGACTGGACACGGCGAGGCGAGCGCGCCTAGTATTGAGGTTTGCGCTCCCATGTCTGATCTGCCGCCATATGGCGGGCGGCGATCGTGCCCCGAGTATAGCGGCGGGGTGGATTCCGGCTGGCGGAATCCCCACGGGTCTGGCGCGTCCATTCGACCGCACTCACCTGTCGACGTCCGACAGAACCCGGGCTCTCGAGCCCCACGGAGGTTAGTTCCTTGGCTGCTGCGCGCACCGCTAAGAATTCCCAGTCCCCCAAGAACGGCCGCACCGCATCGCGGCTCTCGTTCGCCAAGATCAGCGACACGCTGACCGTTCCCGATCTTCTCGCCCTGCAGACCGAGAGCTTCGACTGGCTCGTCGGCGGCGAGGCCTGGAAGGAGCGCCTCGCCGAGGCGCAGGCCGCCGGTCGCACCGATGTGCCGACGCAGAGCGGGCTCGAGGAGATCTTCGAGGAGATCTCCCCCATCGAGGACCTCGGCGAGACCATGCAGCTCTCGTTCACGAACCCCTACCTCGAAGAGCAGAAGTACTCGATCGACGAGTGCAAGGAGCGCGGCAAGACCTACGCCGCCCCGCTGTACGTCGAGGCCGAGTTCATGAACCACATGACCGGTGAGATCAAGACCCAGACGGTCTTCATGGGCGACTTCCCGCTCATGACCGAGAAGGGCACCTTCATCATCAACGGCACCGAGCGCGTCGTCGTGTCGCAGCTGGTGCGCTCGCCCGGCGTCTACTTCGAGCGCCAGATCGAGAAGACCACCGACAAGGACGTCTACACCGCCCGCATCATCCCGAGCCGCGGCGCGTGGCTCGAGTTCGAGGTCGACAAGCGCGACCAGGTCGGCGTGCGCATCGACCGCAAGCGCAAGCAGTCGGTCACCGTCTTCCTGAAGGCGCTCGGCCTGACGACCGAGGAGATCCGCGAGAAGTTCGCCGGCTTCGACTCGATCGAGCAGACCCTCGAGAAGGACGCGATCCTCACCAAGGAGGAGGCGCTCAAGGACATCTACCGCAAGCTGCGTCCGGGCGAGCAGGTCGCCGCCGAGGCCGCGCGCGCGCTCCTCGACAACTTCTACTTCAACCCGAAGCGCTACGACCTCGCGAAGGTGGGCCGCTACAAGCTCAACCGCAAGCTTGGTCTCGACGCCCCGCTCACCGACTCGGTGCTGACGGTCGACGACATCGTCGCGACCATCCGCTACATGGTGTCGCTGCACGAGGGCCGCACCACTCTGGCCGGCGTCCGCGACGGCAAGCCCGTCGATCTCCGTCTCGACGTCGATGACATCGACCACTTCGGCAACCGCCGCATCCGCGCGGTCGGCGAGCTCATCCAGAATCAGGTGCGCACGGGTCTCTCCCGCATGGAGCGCGTGGTGCGCGAGCGGATGACCACGCAGGACATCGAGGCGATCACGCCGCAGACGCTCATCAACGTGCGCCCGGTCGTGGCCGCCATCAAGGAGTTCTTCGGCACGTCGCAGCTGTCGCAGTTCATGGACCAGAACAACCCGCTCGCGGGCCTCACGCACAAGCGTCGGCTCTCGGCGCTCGGCCCCGGTGGTCTGAGCCGCGAGCGCGCCGGCGTCGAGGTGCGCGACGTGCACCCCTCGCACTACGGCCGCATGTGCCCGATCGAGACGCCGGAAGGCCCGAACATCGGCCTGATCGGCTCGCTCGCCTCGTTCGCCCGCATCAACGCGTTCGGCTTCATCGAGACGCCCTACCGCCGCGTCACCAAGGGCAAGGTCACGTCGACCATCGACTACCTGACCGCCAGCGAGGAGGACGACCACGTCGTCGCCCAGGCCGGTGCCCCGCTCAACAAGGACGGCTCGTTCGCCGAGGAGCGCGTGCTCGTGCGTCGCAAGGGCGGCGAGGTCGAGCTCGTTCCCGCCGACGAGGTGGACTACATGGACGTCTCGCCGCGCCAGATGGTGTCGGTCGCGACCTCGCTCATCCCGTTCCTCGAGCACGACGACGCCAACCGCGCCCTCATGGGCGCGAACATGCAGCGCCAGGCCGTGCCGCTGCTGCGCTCGGAGTCGCCGCTCGTCGGCACCGGCATGGAGAGCTACGCGGCGGTCGACGCCGGCGACGTCATCACCGCGACGGCGGCCGGTGTCGTCGCCTCGGTCTCGGCTGACGCTGTCACCGTGCAGCTCGACGAGGGCGGCACGCAGGAGTACTACCTGCGCAAGTTCGACCGCTCGAACCAGGGCACCAACTACAACCACCGCGTCGTGGTCAACGCGGGCGACCGCGTCGAGGTCGGCGAGGTCATCGCCGATGGTCCCGCGACGGAGAACGGCGAGCTCGCGCTCGGCAAGAACCTCCTCGTGGCGTTCATGTCGTGGGAGGGCCACAACTTCGAGGACGCGATCATCCTCAGCCAGAACCTCGTGAAGGACGACACCCTGTCGTCGATCCACATCGAGGAGTACGAGGTGGATGCCCGCGACACCAAGCTCGGCAAGGAGGAGATCACCCGCGATCTCCCCAACGTCAGCCCCGAGCTGCTGGCCGACCTCGACGAGCGCGGCATCATCCGCATCGGTGCCGAGGTGCGCCCCGGCGACATCCTCGTCGGCAAGGTCACGCCGAAGGGCGAGACCGAGCTCAGCGCCGAGGAGCGCCTGCTGCGCGCGATCTTCAACGAGAAGTCGCGCGAGGTGCGCGACACCTCCCTCAAGGTGCCCCACGGCGAGCAGGGAACCGTCATCGGGGTGAAGGTGTTCGACGCCCAGGACGGCGACGACGAGCTCGGCTCGGGCGTCAACCAGCGCGTGGTCGTCTACATCGCCCAGAAGCGCAAGATCTCCGAGGGCGACAAGCTGGCCGGCCGTCACGGCAACAAGGGCGTCATCTCCAAGATCCTCCCGGTCGAGGACATGCCCTTCCTCGAGGACGGCACGCCCGTCGACATCGTGCTCAACCCGCTCGGCGTGCCCGGCCGCATGAACTTCGGCCAGGTGCTCGAGATCCACCTCGGGTGGGCCGCGTCGCGCGGCTGGAAGGTCGAGGGAGCCCCCGAGTGGGCCGCGAACCTGCCCGCCGGCGCCCGCGAGGCCGCGCCCGGCACGAAGGTCGCCACCCCGGTGTTCGACGGCGCGAGCGAGGAGGAGATCGCGGGCCTGCTCGACGCGACCCTGCCCAACCGCGACGGTGTGCGCATGATCGACTCGACCGGCAAGGCGCGGCTGTTCGACGGCCGCACCGGTGAGCCGTTTCCCGACCCCATCTCGGTCGGCTACATGTACATCCTGAAGCTGCACCACCTCGTCGACGACAAGATCCACGCGCGCTCGACGGGCCCCTACTCGATGATCACGCAGCAGCCCCTGGGCGGTAAGGCCCAGTTCGGCGGCCAGCGGTTCGGCGAGATGGAGGTGTGGGCGCTCGAGGCCTACGGTGCGGCCTACGCCCTGCAGGAGCTGCTGACCATCAAGTCCGACGACATCCTCGGCCGTGTGAAGGTGTACGAGGCGATCGTCAAGGGCGAGAACATCCAGGAGCCCGGTATTCCCGAGAGCTTCAAGGTGCTCATCAAGGAGATGCAGTCGCTCTGCCTGAACGTCGAGGTGCTCTCGGCCGACGGCACCGCGCTGAGCCTGAAGGACACGGACGACGAGGTCTTCCGTGCCGCCGAGGAGCTCGGCATCAACATCTCCACCCGCTTCGAGTCCTCGTCGATCGACGAGATCTGAGCCGGGCCCCGCAGCAGCACATCGCTGACGACACAACGCTGACGAACAACACAGGCAAGAGAAGAGATATCTGTGCTCGACGCAAAGACTTTCGATGAGCTCCGCATCGGCCTCGCGACCGCCGACGACATCCGTCGCTGGTCGCACGGTGAGGTCAAGAAGCCGGAGACGATCAACTACCGCACGCTGAAGCCGGAGAAGGACGGCCTCTTCGGCGAGCAGATCTTCGGGCCCTCCCGCGACTGGGAGTGCTCGTGCGGCAAGTACAAGCGCGTGCGCTTCAAGGGCATCGTGTGCGAGCGCTGCGGCGTGGAGGTCACCAAGTCCTCCGTGCGCCGCGAGCGCATGGGCCACATCGAGCTCGCCGCGCCTGTGACCCACATCTGGTACTTCAAGGGCGTGCCCAGCCGCCTGGGCTACCTGCTCGACATGGCGCCGAAAGACCTCGAGAAGGTCATCTACTTCGCCGCCTACATGGTGATCTCGGTCGACGAGGAGGGTCGCCACGCCGACCTGCCCGGGCTGGAGAACGAGCTGCGTCTCGAGATCAAGACCCTCGAAGGCCAGCGCGACGGCGCCGTGGCCGCTCGACTGCAGAAGCTCGAGACCGAGCTCGCCGAGCTCGAGGCGGAGGGCGCCAAGGCCGACCAGAAGCGCAAGGTGAAGGACGCCGGCGAGAAGGAGATGGCCCAGCTGCGCAAGTCGTTCGACGAGCAGATCGGGCAGCTCGAGCGCGTCTGGGAGGACTTCCGCACGCTCAAGGTCGGCGACCTCAAGCCGGAGGACGCCGTCTTCCAGGAGCTCCAGGACCGCTACGGCCTGTACTTCGAGGCGCACATGGGCGCCGAGGCGATCAAGAAGCGCCTCGAGGCCTTCGACCTCGCCGCCGAGAGCGAGCTGCTGCACGAGCAGATCGCCACCGGCAAGGGCCAGAAGAAGATCCGCGCCATCAAGCGGCTGAAGGTCGTCAACTCCTTCCTGCAGACCGGCAACTCGCCGGCCGCGATGGTGCTGGATGTCGTCCCGGTGATCCCGCCGGAGCTCCGGCCGATGGTGCAGCTCGACGGCGGCCGCTTCGCGACCTCCGACCTGAACGACCTGTACCGCCGCGTGATCAACCGCAACAACCGCCTGCGCCGCCTGCTCGACCTCGGGGCTCCCGAGATCATCGTGAACAACGAGAAGCGCATGCTTCAGGAGGCTGTCGACGCGCTGTTCGACAACGGTCGCCGTGGTCGTCCCGTGACGGGCACCGGCAACCGTGCGCTCAAGTCGCTCAGCGACATGCTCAAGGGCAAGCAGGGCCGGTTCCGCCAGAACCTCCTCGGCAAGCGTGTCGACTACTCGGGACGCTCGGTCATCGTCGTCGGTCCGCAGCTCAAGCTGCACCAGTGCGGTCTGCCGAAGCTCATGGCTCTCGAGCTGTTCAAGCCCTTCGTCATCAAGCGGCTCATCGACCTCGGCCACGCGCAGAACATCAAGAGCGCCAAGCGCATGGTCGAGCGGTCGCGCCCGCAGGTGTGGGACGTGCTCGAGGAGATCATCCGCGAGCGCCCCGTGCTGCTGAACCGCGCCCCCACCCTGCACCGTCTCGGCATCCAGGCCTTCGAGCCCCAGCTGGTCGAGGGCAAGGCCATCCAGCTGCACCCGCTCGTCTGCGCGGCGTTCAACGCCGACTTCGACGGCGACCAGATGGCGGTGCACCTGCCGCTGTCGGTCGAGGCGCAGGCCGAGGCCCGCATCCTCATGCTCGCCTCGAACAACATCCTCAAGCCGTCCGACGGCCGTCCGGTGACGGTGCCGACCCAGGACATGATCATCGGTCTGCACCACCTCACGACCGTGCGCGAGGGTGCCGTCGGCGAGGGCCGCGCGTTCTCGTCGGTCGCCGAGGCGATCATGGCGATGGACCAGGGCACGCTGCACCTCAACGCGCTGGTGCGCATCCGCCTCTACGGCGAGAAGTTCGCCGACGGGCGCGAGCTGCGCGAGACCACGCTGGGGCGCGCGCTGTTCAACGAGCAGCTGCCGGCCGACTACCCGTTCGTCGACGCCGTCGCCGACAAGGGCACCATCTCGCAGATCGTCAACGATCTGGCCGAGCGGTACCCCAAGACGGTCGTCGCCGCGACGCTCGACAAGGTCAAGGACGCCGGCTTCTACTGGGCGACCCGCTCGGGCGTCACGGTGGCTCTGAGCGACGTGCTCAGCCCGCCGGAGAAGAAGAAGATCGTCGCCGACTACGAGAAGCGCGCCGCGAAGATCCAGACCCAGTTCGACAAGGGTCTGATGACCGACGAGGAGCGCCGCCGCGAGCTCGTCGAGCTGTGGAGCGAGGGCACGAAGGCCGTCAACGACGCCATGCGCGCCAACTTCCCGGCCGACAACACCATCAACCGCATGGTGACGTCGGGCGCTCGAGGCAACTGGCTGCAGGTCGGCAACATCGCCGGCATGCGCGGTCTGGTGTCGAACCCGCGCGGTGAGATCATCGCCCGCCCGATCATCAACTCGTACCGCGAGGGCCTCTCGGTGGCCGAGTACTTCATCGCCACGCACGGCGCGCGCAAGGGTCTCGCCGACACCGCTCTGCGCACGGCCGACTCGGGCTACCTGACCCGTCGACTCGTCGACGTGGCGCAGGACGTCATCATCCGCGAGGAGGACTGCGGCACGAGCAAGGGTCTCGACTTCACCATCGCGCACGAGGTCGACGGCGCCTGGGTGCGCGACGACAACGTCGAGAACCTGGTCTTCGCGCGCACGCTCGCCGCTGACGCGGTGAGCGCGTCGGGCGAGGTCGTGGCCGAGGCCGGTGCCGACGTCGGCGACGTGCTCATCGACGCCCTCGTCTCGGCCGGTGTCAGCGAGATCAAGGTGCGCTCGGTGCTCACCTGCGAGTCCGCTGTCGGCGTCTGCGCCGCGTGCTACGGGCGCTCGCTCGCGACCGGTCAGCGCGTCGACCTCGGCGAGGCGGTGGGCATCATCGCCGCTCAGTCGATCGGCGAGCCCGGCACGCAGCTCACCATGCGCACCTTCCACACGGGCGGGTCGGCCTCGGCGGCCGACATCACCCAGGGTCTGCCGCGCGTCACCGAGCTGTTCGAGGCCCGCACCCCGAAGGGGGCGAGCCCGATCGCCGAGAGCGCGGGCCGCATCCGCATCGAGGACGCGGGGGCGCAGCTCAAGGTGATCCTCACGCCCGACAACGGCGACGACGAGGTGGCCTACACGGTCTCCAAGCGAGTCACCCTGCAGGTCGAGGACGGCCAGCACGTCGAGCTGGGTCACCAGATCTTCGCGGGCACCGTCGACCCGAAGGAGGTGCTGCGCGTCAAGGGCGTGCGCGCCGTGCAGCAGCACCTCGTCGAGGGCGTGCAGGGGGTCTACCGCTCGCAGGGCGTGCCGATCCACGACAAGCACCTCGAGGTCATCGTGCGCCAGATGCTGCGCAAGGTCACCGTCGTCGACCACGGCGAGACCGAGCTGCTGCCCGGTGAGCTGGTCGACCGCTCGCGGTACAACCAGATCAACCGCGCGGCGCTCGCCGAGGGCAAGAAGACCGCCTCGGCCCGCCAGGAGGTCATGGGCATCACCAAGGCGTCCCTCGCGACCGAGTCGTGGCTGTCGGCGGCCTCCTTCCAGGAGACCACCCGCGTGCTCACGCAGGCGGCGATGGAGGGCAAGCGCGACCCGCTGCTCGGCCTGAAGGAGAACGTGATCATCGGAAAGCTGATCCCGGCCGGCACCGGTCTGCCTGCGTACCGCAACGTCACGGTCGAGGCCACGGAGGAGGCGAAGGCGGAGCGCTACCCGAACCGCATCTTCGCGTCCGACGGCGACTTCAGCGAGGCCGACCTGTCGTTCGTCGACTTCGACACCTTCTCGAGCGACGACTTCAGCGGCTCGGGCGGCACCTACAGCTAGGGCGCCGCACGACCGGCAGAGCCCGCGCAGCCCTCGGCTGCGCGGGCTCTCCCCGTTCGGGGGCGTGACGCGGCGGGCCTCTCCGTGTTAGATGAGAAACATGCACGTTCGCCGACGAGACTCCGCGCACCCCCGCCAGCGGGTCGCCCGAGGCCTCGACCCGCGGAACGATCGCGGCTTCACGCTCGTGGAGCTCATGGTGGTCATCCTGATCATCGGCGTTCTCGCGGCGATCGCGACCCCCGTCTTCCTCGCGCAGCTCGATCAAGCGCGGGCGGCCGCCGTGCAGGCCGCGCTCGCGAACGCCCGCCTCGCCGTCGCCTCGGTCGTCGTCGAGGAGGGGGAGCTGCCCACGCTCGCCCAGCGCGACGCGATTCTCGCTGACACCGGTGACCCCGCGATCACGCTCGACATGACCGGAACGGCGACGGACTTCTGCCTCGTCGGTGCGCACGATCTGCTCGCCGAGACCTGGGCGAGCTCGCAGCGCGTCGTGCCGACCCGGGGGGCCTCCTGCGCGGTCGACGGCACGATCATCCTGCCCTGAGCCACCCGCCGAGGCGCACGCTCCGAATACGGGGTGCGCTGCGCCAGCCGGTGGGGCGCGTGTGATCAATGTGACTGGTGTGGACTACCCCCGAACACGGGACTATTGTCGGCAGTACGGCGTGTCGTACCGTGACGGTCTGGCAGTCCGTGCAAGCCGCTCGCTGCCGAGCGGCTCGCATCCAGGGGGGAGGGCTCTGCTGTGGTATCCGTGAGTGAAGTGCTCATCATCCGTGGGCTGCTGCCCATCGAGACGCTCGACAAGGTGCGCGACGAGGGCGACGACGTCGTCGTCGGCGAGTTCCTCGATCGGGGCCTCGTCAGCCCCGCCCAGGTCGCGTCGGCCAAGGCCGAGGTGGCCGGGCTCTCGTTCGTCGAGCTCGCCGAGTACCCGGTCGACCGCACCGCCGTCGCGATGGTGCCCGCCGCCCTCTGCCGCCGTCACAACGTTCTGCCCATCCACGCCACGGCGACGACCATCACCCTCGCGATGGTCGAGCCGGGTGACGTGCTCGCCATGGACGATGTGCGCGCCATCACGCGCATGCACGTCGTCGCGGTCGTCGCCGAGAAGAGCGACCTCATCGCGGCGATCAACCGCTTCCACCGCGCCGACAGCGAGCTCAGCGACCTCACGACCGCGATCGAGGAGGAGTCGACCCCCTCGGCCTCCGATGAGCTCGCCGTGCGCGAGGCCGACGCCGACGATGCGCCCATCGTGCGCTTCGTCAACCTGATCATCGGCCAGGCGATTCAAGACCTCGCCTCCGACATCCACATCGAGCCCGGCGAGTTCGAGATGCGGGTGCGCTACCGCATCGACGGTGTTCTGCATGATGTGCAGCAAGCGCCGAAGAACATCCAGAACGGCGTCATCTCGCGCCTCAAGATCATGAGCGACATCAACATCGCCGAGCGCCGGCGGCCCCAGGACGGCCGCATGTCGGTGCAGCACGGCGGCCAGGTCATCGACCTCCGTGTCGCCACCCTGCCGACGGTCTGGGGCGAGAAGGTCGTCATGCGCATCCTCGACAACAACGCGACCCAGCGCGACATCGCTGATCTCGGGATGCTCGAGCGCAACCTTTCCGTCTACCGCGGCTCGTACACCAAGCCGTACGGCATGATCCTCGTCACCGGGCCCACCGGCTCGGGCAAGTCGACCACGCTGTACACCACGCTGCACGCCGTCGCGCGGCCCGAGATCAACGTGATCACGGTCGAGGACCCGGTCGAGTACCGCATGGCCGGCATCAACCAGGTGCAGGTGAACCCGAAGGCGGGTCTGACCTTCGCGAGCGCTCTGCGCAGCATCCTCCGCTCCGACCCCGACGTGGTGCTCATCGGTGAGATCCGCGACCAGGAGACCGCCCAGATCGCCATCGAGGCGGCCCTCACCGGACACCTCGTGCTGTCGACCCTGCACACCAACGACGCGCCGAGCGCCATCACCCGCCTCATCGAGATGGACATCGAGCCCTTCCTGGTCGGCTCGGCCCTCGACTGCGTCGTCGCCCAGCGCCTCGCTCGTCGGCTCTGCGACCGCTGCAAGCAGCTGCAGGAGTACGACCCGACCCACCTCGACAGCCTCGGCTTCGGTCGACGCGAGGACGAGTTCAGCCCGCGGTTCTACCACGCGATCGGATGCTCGGCGTGCTCGGGCACGGGATACCGCGGGCGGCTCGCCCTGCACGAGGTCATGATGGTCACGGAGGAGATCGAGCGGCTCGCGGTCGCCCGCGCGTCGAGCATCGAGATCATGCAGACGGCCACCGAGCAGGGCATGCTGACACTGCGGCAGGACGGCTGGGCGAAGGTCCGGGCCGGCCTGACATCGATCGAGGAAGTGCTGCGCGTCGTCGCATGACGCGCCGCGGCAGAAGGAGCAGAACATGACGGACTCGCTCGGGCTCGGGCCCGCCGTCGACCAGGGCGGCGCCCCGCGCCGCGTGTGGTCGGTCACCGCCGATGACGGAGCCGCCGCCGCTCTTGCTGCGCAGGCCGCAGCGCAGGCCGCCGCGCCGCCGTCGGCTGCGCCGGCAGGGCCTGCCGTGCTCGCTCCGCCGCCCGTCGGGGTGCCCACGGTCGCCCCGCTGCCCGATCTTTCGACCGGCGCCCCGCACCTCGCTCCGCCGCCCCCGGTCGGCCAGCAGCCGATCACGGCCCCGCCGCCCGGCGCGCCAGCGGCGCCGGGTCCGACCGCCGCCTCCGCCTTCCCGGGCGCGGATGCTCCGCCTCCGCTCGCGGCCGCCGCCCTCCCCGCCCCGCCGCCCCTGAGCTCGGCCCAGGTGATGGCGGGCATCCACCCCGCACTGCTCGCGGCCCTTGACGACGTCGTCGCCCGCGGCGGCTCCGACCTGCACGTAGCGGGTGATTCCGCGCCGATGGTGCGTGTCGACGGCGATCTCACCCCGGTGACCGGAGCCAGCGTCTGGAGCCGGGACGACGCGACGGCGATCCTCGAGAGCGTCATGAACGACCACCAGCGCGACGTCTTCGCGCGGGAGTGGGAGCTGGATTTCGCTATCAGTCCGCGCGGAGACTTCCGGTTCCGCGTGAACTTCTACAAGGACCGCGACGCGATGGCGGGCGCCTTCCGCCTTATTCCTACCGAGATCAAGTCGCTGAAGCAGCTCGGCGTGCCCGGCGTGGTCGGCAAGTTCGCCGCGCTCCCGCGCGGGCTGGTTCTCGTCACCGGGCCGACCGGCTCGGGCAAGTCGACAACGCTCGCCGCGCTCATCGACCTGGTGAACAAGACGCGTGCCGACCACATCGTCACGATTGAGGACCCGATCGAGTTCGTCCACCGCAACCAGCGCGCGCTCGTCAACCAGCGCGAGGTCGGCTCCGACACGCACTCGTTCGCCGACGCCCTCAAGCGCGTGCTGCGGCAAGACCCGGATGTGATCCTCATCGGCGAGCTCCGTGATCTCGAGACGGTATCGACGGCGCTCACCGCCGCCGAGACCGGCCACCTCGTCTTCGCGACCCTGCACACGCAGTCGGCCGCTCAGACGATCGACCGCATCATCGACGTCTTCCCGCCGCACCAGCAGGGCCAGGTGCGCTCGCAGCTCGCCCTCACCCTGCAGGGCGTGGTCTGTCAGACGCTCCTGCCGCGCGCCACCGGCCAGGGCCGCATCATCGCGACGGAGATCATGATGACCACGGGCGCCATCGCCAACCTGATCCGCGAGGGAAAGACCTACCAGATCACCTCGGCGCTGCAGGCTGGCCGCGATGCCGGTATGCACACCATGGACCAGCACCTCGCCGACCTCGTGAACAGCCACATGGTCACGCACGAGGCCGCGCAGGCGAAGATGCAGGACCCCGAGAACTTCAACCGTCTCGTCCACCGTGCCGCTCCTGACGGAGCCCCGGCGGGACAGCCGTTCGCCGACGGATTCGGGGGTGCCCGGTAATGGCGGCGACTCTCACCTTCGCCTACACGGGCCGCGACTCCAGCGGCAAGGTCGTCAAGGGCCGTGTGGATGCTGCCGGCGAGGCCTCGGTGGTGTCGCGTCTGCGCACCATGGGAATCGCCCCCATCTCGATCGAGCAGGTGAGCGGCGGCACGGGCCTGCAGCGCGAGATCTCGTTCGGCGGGCTCTTCGACAAGAAGGTCAGCATCAAGGACCTCGCGGTGATGAGCCGACAGCTCGCCACGATGATCAGCGCCGGTCTGCCGCTGCTGAAGGCGCTGACGATCCTCGCCGACCAGTCGGAGAACCCGAAGCTGGCGTCCACCCTCGACGAGGTGCGCTCGGGGGTCGAGGAGGGGAGCACGTTCTCCGACAGCCTGGCGAAGCATCCGCGCATCTTCCCGCCGATCTTCGTCAACCTGGTCCGCGCGGGCGAGGTCGGCGGCTTCCTCGAGACGTCGCTCGACTCGATCGCGAAGAACTACGAGAAGGAGGTCGAGCTCAAAGCCACCATCAAGTCGGCGCTCACCTATCCGGTCGTCGTCCTGATCATGGCGCTGCTCGCCGTCGTCGGCATGATCCTGTTCATCGTTCCGGTCTTCGACGACCTCTTCAAGGATCTCGGGGGAGAGCTGCCGCTGCCCACGCGCATCCTGGTCGTGATCTCGCAGAACATGGTCTGGCTCGGGCCGCTCGTCATTGTCGCCATCATCGTCGGCACGATCTGGTGGCGGGCCAACCGCCACACCCCGAAGTTCCGCTCGGTGTGGGAGCCCGCGCTGCTCAAGATGCCCGTGTTCGGCGAGCTGTTCAAGAAGATCGCCATCGCCCGCTTCACGCGCAACTTCGGCACGATGATCGGCGCCGGCGTGCCGATCCTGCAGGCGCTCTCGATCGTCGGCTCGACCTCCGGCAACTGGCAGGTCGAGCAGGCGGTGCAATCGGTGCAGGACTCGGTGCGGCAGGGGCGCTCGATCGCCGCGCCGCTCGCGACCGAGCCGATCTTCCCGACCATGGTCACCCAGATGATCGCCGTCGGCGAGGACTCGGGTGCGCTGGAGACCATGCTCGAGAAGATCAGCGACTTCTACGACAGCGAGGTGCAGAGCACGACCGAGGCGCTCACCTCGCTGATCGAGCCGCTCATGATCGCCTTCCTCGGCGTCATCCTGGGTGGCATGATCGTGGCGCTCTACCTTCCGATATTCGACGTCTTCAACCAGATCTAATCGACACGCCGCACTGTCCCCCGCACGGGGGATGCCCTGAAGGGGCTGGGAGTGGCACAGTAATCACCTGGGGGGCCGGTTTCATGTTCCGTGGGGGGCCCACCTGTCAACCTTCACTTGATGGGAAAGGAAACGGACACATGTCCATTCGCACTGCTCTGCAGAACCGCCTCGAGCGGATCGAGAACAACGAGAAGGGCTTCACCCTGATCGAGCTTCTCGTCGTCGTCATCATCATCGGCATCCTCGCCGCGATCGCCGTCCCGGTGTTCCTGGGCCAGCAGGCGCAGGCGCAGGACTCGGCTGCGATCTCCGACCTGGCCACCGCCAAGGTCGCCGTCGTCAGCTCGCTCGTCGCCAACCCGGCCGGTCCCGCCGTCGGTGCGCCCGACCAGGCGCTGCTTGACCTTGGTTTCCCGGCCGGCGTGACCATCGAGGTCGGCGGTCGTGACTTCTGCCTCGAGCGCACCAGCTTGAGCACGACCGTGTTCAGTGTCGGCGCGGGTGCCGCGGGCCCGACGGCGGCGCCCTGCCCGTAATCTGCCGCTCGGCATCAGAGTCGACGGATGGGGCCGCCCCCGGGCGGCCTCATCTGCCGATTCCCGGCGAGATCGGTCACACTGGAGACCGGTGAACGCCGCACAACTCCACACGCACCATCACAGGCGACATGATCGGGGGGATCAGGATGACGCAACCGTGCGCACTCGCGCCGTCATCCGGCATGCCCTCCGGCAGCCGCGGCGGCGGCAGGCGCGCCGACAGCGGTAGTGACGCCGGTGTCGGCCTGATCGAGATCATCATCTCGATGTTCCTCATTTCGCTCCTCGCGATCGCCTTCATCCCCGTGCTCGTCTCCGCGCTACGCGCCTCCGAGGTCAACTCCACCACCGCGACGGCCAACCGCCTCGTCTCCGAGGCGATCGACGCCGCCCGAACCCGCGGTGCCGCCGACTGCGCCAGCGCCCAGCTGCTCAACGCCACGAGCGACACCGTCGACGCACAGGGCGTCACGCTGCGGGTCGTCACGACCGTTCCGGCCGTGGCCAGCTGCACCGACGGCTCGGCGATGCGCGTCACCGTCGTCGCCTACGACCTCGCCGACTCCACGCGCACGCCCATCGCCGACGCGCGCACCCTGATCTACCTGGACGGCACACCGTGACCGCCCGGATGCCCCGCCTCGCGCTGCGCGACGACCGCGGCTTCTCGCTCGTCGAGCTGCTGATCGCCTCGGCCCTGTTCGGCGTGGTCATCACCATCGTGGCGAGCGTGGTCATCAGCGCCATCAACGCCGACCGCGCCGTGCGCGACGTGACCGGGTCGACCACCGACGGGCAGCTCGCCGTGAACGTCATCGAGCAGACCGTGCGCAACTCCACGGCGGTGCAGGTCGCGCCCGTCTCCGGCGGCGAATCGGTGACGGTGCTGCTGCGTACGACCGCGGGTGGCGCGGCACGCTGTCACGCGTTCTTCTACGACGACACGCTCGGGCAGATCCTCCAGCGGTCGAGCACCACAGCGATCACCGCCCCAACCCCCGGAGCCGCCGGCTCCGAATGGACGGTTGTGAGCGCCGGCATCGAGCCCATCATCGGCAGCGGGGGAGCCCCCGAGCCGGTGTTCGCCGCGCAGGGAGCGCGCGGTGTGGCGCTGAACTTCACGGTCGACGGTGACGCCGGCCCCGCATCCCTGTTCGTGACGGCCGCCACCGGCCGTGGTCCCCTATCGAATGCGAGCCCGCAATGCTTCTGACCCGCACCCTGCGCCGTGCCGCTCTCCGCGTCGACCGACTGGGCCGTGCCGAGGGCGACCGCGGGAACGCCATGATCGCCGTCATCGGCCTTCTCGCCGTGACCTCGATCATCACCATGACCGTCACGGGCGCGACCGTGCAGGCCCTCGGCTACACGTCGCTCTCCCGGGCTGGCGTGCAGTCGAACGCTGCCGCTGAGGCCGGGGTCGATGCGATGCTCGCCGCGCTGTTCGCCGACGCCTGCCCGGCGGGCGGTCAGCTGGAGGCGAGCCAGGGTGATGTCGACCCGGCGCTGACGGGCGCCGCCGCGGACGATCCCTTCTTCGAAGCGACCGTCGCGTACCGCATCAACGCCGCGGCCGCCTGGACAAGCGGCTGCCCGATCGATGCCGCCACGCAGATCCGCATCCAGTCGACCGGCTTCGCGACCGATCAGGGTGTCGCCGAGTCGGCGTCCGCCGGCGACGCGTCGGCCGTTCAGGCCATCTACACCTGGCGTCCTGGCGCGAACTCCGCGGCCGTCACGGGTGCTGCGGTCTTCAGCTACGGGGTGCCGGGCCTCTCCAACAGCCTCGAGCTGCTCTCCTTCAACGGCAATCAGGCGAACGTGATCGTCGCCGAAGGCAACATCGTCTGCAGCAACAGTGTCTACGTCGAGGGTGACATCGTCGCCGCGAACGGCAATATCCAGCTCGACAACACCTGCAGCGCGGGCGGCAACGTCTGGGCGTCGGGAACCGTGACGCTGCAGGGCAACAAGACGATCGGCGGTGACGTCATCGCGGCCGGCACGGGCCTCACCCGCATCGACCCGAACGTGCGCATCCGGGGTGGCCTGTACGTCCGTGGCGAGATCGACAGCTGGGGTCAGCGCTGCACGACCGGGGCCACCGGGTGGGACGCCGCGGGTGACGCGTGCTCGGCCGGTCGCACGACGGGAGCCAACCCCGTCTTCTTCTTCCGCAACGACGTCGTTGCGCCGACGCGCCCGCCGTGGGTCGACGTCAACTTCGTCGCGGCCGATTGGCAGTCGCGCGGCTGGACCGTTCGCACGTGGTCAGGCCCCTGCACGATCGACAACCGCACGAAGAGCGACGCGCAGGTCACCGCGCTGAGCACCTACACGACTCCGCAGGTGATCGATATGCGCGGATGCTCGAGCGTGGTCTTCTCGTCGAGCGCGAGCCTGAGCATCACTATGCGCACCGACCTGACCTTCATCATGCCGCGGAGCGTCAACCTCGAGAACTTCACGGTCAGCACGGTGGGCAGCCTCGACCGTGCGCTCCGCTTCATCACGCCGGACACGGTCGCCGACGGTCGGCCGACGACGACCGGGTGCGGTCGCTTCGACATCAACAACCGCAACGAGCTTGAGGCTCCCGTCGCCCTCATCGTCTACACGCCCTGCGCCGTGCAGAACAGCAACCAGTTGACCTGGCGGGGGCAGTACTACGCCGGACGGGTGTCGTTTTCGAACAACAGCGAGGTCACGTACGTGCCCATCGGCATTCCCGGATTCGACCTCGGAAACGGGGCTGGCGGCCCCGGCGGTGGCGGGGCGGCTGGAGGTACGCCGACCCCGGGCACGCCCGGTGACCTGATCGAGTACACCGACATCGACGTGCCAGCGTGATGCGCGACTGTCGATGACTGCCGTCATGCCACTGCTCGTCGGCGTGCTCGGGGCCGCGATCGGCTCGTTCCTCAACGTCGTGATCCACCGGGTGCCGCGCGGCATCTCGGTGGTCACGCCGCTGAGCGCCTGCCCGCACTGCGCCGTGCCGATCCGCCCGGGCGACAACATTCCCGTGATGTCGTGGCTGCTGCTGCGCGGTCGCTGCCGCTCCTGTGCCGCCCCGATCGCGCCGCGGTACGCGATCGTCGAGCTCGCGACGGCGCTCGTGTTCGCGGGCCTCGCTGGCCTGGCCGCGCCCGGGATTCTCACGGCGGCGAGCCCCGCGGCCGCGATCGCCGCAGGCCTCGAACTCGTCGCGCTGCTCTGGTTCGCGGGCATCGGCATCGCTCTCACCGCGATCGACCTCGACACCCACCGGCTGCCCGACCGCATCGTGCTGCCGTCGTACGCGGTGCTTGCCGCACTGCTCGGCGCGGCGGCTCTGCTGACCGGCGCGGGGGAGGCTGCGGCGCGTGCCGCGGCGGGAGCGGGCATCCTGTTCGCGTTCTATCTGGCCCTCGCGCTCATCTCGCCGCGCGGCATGGGCATGGGTGATGTCAAGCTCGCCGGCGTCATCGGGCTGATGCTCGGGTGGGCCGGGTGGGCCTCTCTCGCCGTCGGAGCGCTCGCCGCCTTCCTGCTCGGCGGCTTGGCCGCGGTCGTGCTGGTCGTGGCGCGCCGGGCGCGTCGCACCACCGGAATCCCCTTCGGGCCGTGGATGCTGGGGGGAGCCTGGGTGGGGATCCTGCTGGGTGAGCCGATCGCGCGGGGCTACCTCGCGCTCTTCGGACTGGACTGAGAGGGCGGCGATGGCAGGCGGAGTGGTCGGAGTCGACATCGGCAGCACGATGCTGCGCGCCGTCGAGATCGATGACGCGAGCAAGGCGCGTCCCACCATCCTGCGCGCGCACGAGGTCGCGCTGCCGGAGGGTTCGGTGAAGCGGGGCGAGGTGCTCGAGGTGCACACGGTGGCCTCCGCGTTCAAGCGGCTCTGGGCGGCCGGAGGCTTCAAGTCGAAGGACATCGCCCTCGGCATCGGCGGCCAGAGCGTCATCGTGCGCGACCTCGCGGTGCCGCGCATGCCCCTCGCTCAGATCAAGGAATCGCTGCCGTTCCAGGTGCAAGACCTCCTGCCCGTGCCGGTGAACGACGCCGTGCTCGACTACTACCCGATCGCCGAGGGTCAGGGCGAGTCGGGTCCCGTCGTCAACGGGCTCCTGATCGCCGCGTTCAAGCAGGCGGTCACGACGAACGTCACGGCGGCGACGCTCGCGGGCCTCAACCCGGTCAGCATGGACCTCCTGCCGTTCGCGATGACGCGCGTTCACACGCTCTCGAGCCCGACCAGCGGCTACGCCGTGCACATGAACATCGGCGCGAACGCGACGTCGATCGTCATCGTCCAGGCGGGAGTGCCGCTGTTCGTGCGCATCGTGCCGGCGGGCGGCGACGATGCCACCCGCGCGCTCATGACGCGCCTCAGCCTCCCGCGCGAGCGGGCCGAGGCGATCAAGCGCGAGCTCGGTCTCACCTCGGTCGGGTCGACCGAGGAGGAGCGGATCGCCGCCGAGGTGATCCACGAGGCCACGAGCGAGCTGCTCACCGCCGTGCGCAACACGCTCGCCTACTTCGCCGGTGTGCGCGCCGGTGTCGCCTTCGATCATCTCTCCGTGGCGGGCGGCGCGACGCGCATGCGCGGATTCGCGAGCGCTCTCGCCGAGTCGACCCGTATCTCGGTCGTTCCCGTCAACCCGCTCGCCGGTGCGACGGCAGCCCGAACACTGCGCTCGAAGACGAGCGACGAGGAGATGCAGACCTGGATCACGGCAATCGGTCTCGCAGTGGGGAGCGCCGCATGAGCAGGCGAGCGAAGTCCGACGCGGGAGCCCTCGTGTACGGGGGCATACCCCGCGCCCATCTCATGCCGCCCGAGGTGGCGATGCGGCGCCGCGAGTCGGCCCGACGCCGCTCCCTCATCGCCCTGAGCGGCCTCGTCGCGGCCGTCGTCATCGCGGGTGTCGTCGCGTCGTTCCTCTACGCGGCGGCGGCCGAGCAGCGGCTCGCCGAGGAGCGCCGCATCACCGATCAGCTGCTGGCGACCCAGCTGCAGTACAGCGAGGTGACGCAGGTGCGCGGCGACCTGCAGACCATCGCCGATCTGCGCACCGAGCTCGCCGCGGTCGAGGTGCTGTGGGCGGATGCCCTCGCTCCGTACCTCAGCGTGCTCGGCTCGCGCAACGTGGTGTCGGAGATCACCGTGCGCAGCGATGAGCCGGCGCAGCCGCAGCTGGGCGTGGCCGGGCCGCTGCGCCAGCCGCGGGTCGCGACCGTGTCGCTGATCGTGACCACGCCCGATGTTCCGCGGCCCTGGGCCTGGATCCGCGCCTGGGAGCAGCTGGATGCGTTCGCCGACGCGAGCATCGACCGCGTGACCCTCAACGAGGGGGAGAGCTACGACGTGGCCATCACCATCAACCTCAGCATCGATGCGCTCTCGCAGCGCTTCGCGCCCGAGGGCACGGAGGGCGAGGGCTCGACCGACGGCTCCGACGGCTCCGAGGGCTCGAGCGAGGAGGGCGACCAGTGAACTCGGCATCCATGCGCGTGTGGAGCTTCGCCACCGTCCTGATCATCATCGTCGTGGTCGCCCTCGGCTGGTTCCTCGGCATCTCGCCCAAGCTCGCCGAGGCCGCGCGCTACGAGAGCGACCGGCTGGCCGTGCAGGGTCAGAACGAGGTCACCCGCGCGGTGATCGCCCAGCTGGAGGCGGACTTCGAGAACATCGACGCCCTGCGCGAGGAGCTCGCCACGCTGCGCGCTGAGTTCCCGACCCAGGCGGAGTACGACGACGCCGTGCAGGAGTTCATCACCGCGATCCTCGCGGAGGATCTCGTGCTGCAGAACCTGCAGATCAACGAGCCGTCGCCCACGACGGCTGCGGTGCTCGGCCCCGATGACGTCGCGCCCGAGCCCGAGATCGACGGCTCCGGTGTCCTGCCCTCGGGCTCTCTGCTGCTGGTCAGCACGTCCATCACCGTCTTCGGCTCGCTCGACGCGACGCTCGCGTTCATCGACGCGATGCAGCGCTCGCCCCGCTTCGCGATCGTGCCGACATGGACCTTCAACGCCGAGGGCGGTGAGGGCGGCGAGACGACCATCACGCTCTACATCTACGTGATCTCGGGCGAGGACCTCGTCGACGTTCCGCCGGCCGAGCCCGAGCCGGAGCCGACCGAGCCCGCTCCGTCCGCGTCTCCCACACCGGGCGCCACGGACCCGGCCGCGACGCCCACCCCGGGCGCACCGACCCCGACCCCGACACCGTGAGAGCGCGGGATGCCCGCATCGGGCATCCCGCACCGACCGCTGCAGCTCGACCACCCCATCGAGAAACCGGGGCTTGGTAGGGTGGCGCGGTCGATTCCCCACGAAAGGACGGGTCATGGCCTCCACCGCTCCCGAGCCCGAGTCGCAGCGCCCGGACGACAGCGCGCCCGCTGAGTCCACGGCCGACGCCGCTGCGCCCGCGGCCGACCCCTCGGCCACGGCCGAGCCCGCGATCGACGGCGCGGCCTCTCCGGCCTCGACGGCCGTGACCGACCCGGATGCTCCGGGCGCCGCCGCGTCGGCGGAGCAGCCGGCCGCGGCCGCCGCCCCGGCGCAGCCCGCCGTCGTCTACGTCACCGCCCCGACGCCCCCGCGCGCCCGCGGCGCCCGCGGGGTCGGAGTGCTCGTCGCTCTGCTCGGGGCCGGACTGTTCGCAGCGGCCTACGCGCTGCTGGTGGCGCTGCTGGGGCTCCTCGTGCCGGGCTTCGGTCTCGCCGGCGCTCTGCGCTTCACGGCCACGCCGACGTTCTGGATTCCCGTCATCGTCTTCGCGCTCGCCTACGTCCTCCTCGTCGTGATCGTGAATCGCGCCGGCTGGTGGGCTCACGTGCTGGGAGGCTTCCTCGTCGGGCTCGTGGTGTGGGTCGGCTTCGTCGGTGCGGCCATCATCAGCGCGGGAGCCTTCGGCCAGGCGGCACCCGTCGTCGGCGCGGTCGTCGCCGAGCAGCTCACGAACCCTCTCGGCTTCGCGGCCGCCATCGCGGCGCGGGAGGTTCCCGTGTGGGTGGGGTGGATCGTCGCGCGGCGCGGCCGCACCGCGCGCGCCCGCAACGAGGCGGCCCGTGCCGCCTATCAGAAGGAGCTCGCCGAGCATCGCGCCACGGTCGACGGCCGCACCGCCGTTTGACCCGAACCCTCCCGCCGTCTATCCTTGGCGGTGTGTGTGCTTCGGCGCGCGGCTGTGTCATGCCGTCGTGCGCGGATGCTCCCACAGAGGGTCCCTGACCCGGCGGGCGCCCCGGCGCCTGTCGAGTGACACCCCCACGGCATATCCGTCGGCGGCGAGCCTGCTCGCCGCAGCCCACGGATTTCGCGTGAGCCCCGTCCGGCCCTGCCGGCCGGGGGACATCCAACCGCAAACGCTGTCACCGTGCAGCATTCACGAGGAGCATTGTGCCCACTATCCAGCAGCTGGTCCGCAAGGGCCGCTCGCCGAAGGTCTCGAAGACCAAGGCGCCGGCCCTGAAGGCCAACCCGCAGCAGCGCGGCGTCTGCACGCGCGTCTACACCACGACCCCGAAGAAGCCGAACTCGGCTCTGCGGAAGGTCGCTCGTGTCAAGCTCAGCAACGGCACCGAGGTCACGGCCTACATCCCGGGTGAGGGCCACAACCTGCAGGAGCACTCGATGGTGCTCGTGCGCGGCGGTCGTGTGAAAGACCTCCCCGGCGTGCGCTACAAGATCGTGCGCGGCGCGCTCGACACCCAGGCCGTGAAGAACCGCAAGCAGGCGCGCAGCCGCTACGGCGCGAAGATGGAGAAGAAGTAATGCCTCGCAAGGGTCCCGCTCCGAAGCGCCCCGTCGTCGCCGACCCCGTCTACGGGGCGCCGATCGTCAGCCAGCTCGTCAACAAGATCCTCCTCGACGGCAAGAAGGGCCTCGCTGAGCGCATCGTCTACGGTGCGCTCGAGGGTGTCGCCGCGAAGAGCGGTCAGGACGCCGTCGCCGTGCTGAAGAAGGCCCTCGACAACGTGCGCCCCACCCTCGAGGTGCGGTCGCGTCGCGTCGGTGGCTCGACCTACCAGGTTCCGGTCGAGGTCAAGCCGCACCGCGCGAACACCCTCGCGCTGCGCTGGCTGACCTCGTACGCGAAGGCTCGTCGCGAGAAGACGATGACCGAGCGCCTGATGAACGAGATCCTCGACGCCTCGAACGGCCTCGGTGCCGCGGTGAAGCGACGTGAGGACACCCACAAGATGGCCGAGTCGAACAAGGCCTTCGCGCACTACCGCTGGTAACCATCAGCGTCGCGGGCAGGGGCTGAGCGCCTCGGCACTCGCCCCTGCTCGCACCCGCACTCTTTATCGAACCGGAGGAACCCCCCGTGGCACTCGACGTGCTCACCGACCTGAACAAGGTCCGCAACATCGGCATCATGGCGCACATCGACGCCGGCAAGACCACCACGACCGAGCGCATCCTGTTCTACACGGGTGTGAACCACAAGATCGGTGAGACGCACGATGGCGCGTCGACGATGGACTGGATGGCGCAGGAGCAGGAGCGCGGCATCACGATCACGTCGGCTGCCACGACCTGCTTCTGGAACAAGCACCAGATCAACATCATTGACACCCCCGGCCACGTCGACTTCACGGTTGAGGTCGAGCGGTCGCTGCGCGTGCTCGACGGCGCGGTCGCGGTGTTCGACGGCAAGGAGGGCGTGGAGCCGCAGTCGGAGACCGTGTGGCGTCAGGCCGACAAGTACGACGTGCCCCGCATCTGCTTCGTCAACAAGATGGACAAGCTGGGTGCCGACTTTTACTTCACCGTCGACACGATCGTGAAGCGCCTCGGCGCGAAGCCGCTGGTGATTCAGCTGCCGATCGGTTTCGAGTCGACCTTCACTGGCGTCGTCGACCTGGTCGAGATGCGCGCGCTGGTGTGGCCCGGCGATGCCAAGGGTGACGTCACCATGGGCGCCGAGTACGAGATCCAGGAGATCCCGGCCGACCTCAAGGAGAAGGCCGACGAGTACCGCCAGGCGCTGCTCGAGACGGTCGCCGAGAGCGACGACGCGCTGCTCGAGAAGTTCTTCGGCGGTGAAGAGCTCACGGTCGCCGAGATCAAGGGCGCGATCCGCAAGATGACGATCGCCTCGGAGATCTACCCGGTGCTGTGCGGCTCGGCGTTCAAGAACCGCGGCGTGCAGCCCATGCTCGACGCGGTCGTCGACTACCTGCCGAGCCCGCTTGATGTTCCGGCCACCGTCGCGCACGACCCGCGTGACGAGGAGAAGGAGATCATGCGCAAGCCCGACGCGAAGGAGCCCTTCGCGGCGCTCGCCTTCAAGGTCGCCGTGCACCCCTTCTTCGGTCGCCTGACCTACGTGCGGGTGTACTCGGGCGCGATCGACTCGGGTGCCCAGATCGTCAACTCGACCAAGGGCAAGAAGGAGCGCATCGGGAAGATCTTCCAGATGCACGCCAACAAGGAGAACCCGGTCGACTCGGTCACCGCCGGGCACATCTACGCGGTGATCGGCCTGAAGGACACCACGACGGGCGACACCCTGTGCGACCCGAACAACCCGGTCGTGCTCGAGTCGATGACCTTCCCCGAGCCCGTCATCGAGGTTGCCATCGAGCCGAAGACCAAGGCCGACCAGGAGAAGCTCGGTACGGCCATCCAGAAACTGGCCGAGGAGGACCCGACGTTCCGCACCGAGCAGAACGTCGAGACTGGCCAGACCGTCATCAAGGGCATGGGCGAGCTGCACCTCGACATCCTCGTCGACCGCATGAAGCGCGAGTTCAACGTCGAGGCCAACGTCGGCAAGCCCCAGGTGGCCTACCGCGAGACGATCAAGCGCACCATCGAGAAGTACGACTACACCCACAAGAAGCAGACCGGTGGGTCGGGTCAGTTCGCGAAGGTGCAGATCTCGATCGAGCCGCTCGAGGTCACTCCCGAGACGAGCTATGAGTTCGTGAACGCCGTCACCGGTGGTCGCGTTCCCCGCGAGTACATCCCCTCGGTCGACGCGGGCATCCAGGACGCCATGCAGGTCGGTGTGCTGGCGGGCTTCCCGACGGTGGGCGTCAAGGCGACGCTCGTCGACGGTGCTGCGCACGACGTCGACTCCTCGGAGATGGCGTTCAAGATCGCCGGCTCGATGGCCTTCAAGGAGGCCGCGCGCAAGGCGAACCCCGTGCTGCTCGAGCCGCTGATGGCGGTCGAGGTGCGCACCCCCGAGGAGTACATGGGCGACGTCATCGGCGACCTGAACTCCCGCCGCGGTCAGATCCAGTCGATGGATGACGCGACGGGTGTCAAGGTGGTCCGCGCCCTCGTGCCGCTGTCGGAGATGTTCGGGTACGTCGGTGACCTGCGGTCGAAGACCTCGGGTCGCGCCGTCTACTCGATGACGTTCGACAGCTACGCGGAGGTCCCGAAGGCCGTGGCCGACGAGATCGTCCAGAAGAACAAGGGCGAGTAGTCGTCCGACCTGCGAGGGCTCGCCGAGCCTGAGTACGATACATCCATACCAAACCGCGCGGCGTCTGAACCCCGGATGCTGAGCACAAAGTCCTGAGGAGGACCCACAGTGGCTAAGGCCAAGTTCGAGCGGAGCAAGCCGCACGTCAACATCGGAACCATCGGTCACGTCGACCACGGCAAGACCACGCTCACCGCCGCCATCTCGAAGGTGCTTGCCGACAAGTACCCCTCGGCGACGAACGTCGTGCGCGACTTCGCCACGATCGACTCGGCTCCGGAGGAGCGTCAGCGCGGTATCACCATCAACATCTCGCACGTCGAGTACGAGACCCCGAAGCGTCACTACGCCCACGTCGACGCCCCGGGCCACGCTGACTACATCAAGAACATGATCACCGGTGCCGCTCAGATGGACGGCGCGATCCTCGTGGTCGCGGCGACCGACGGCCCGATGGCCCAGACCCGCGAGCACGTGCTGCTCGCCAAGCAGGTCGGCGTGCCCTACCTGCTGGTGGCGCTCAACAAGAGCGACATGGTCGACGACGAGGAGATCCTCGAGCTCGTCGAGATCGAGGTCCGCGAGCTCCTCTCGAGCCAGGGCTTCGACGGCGACAACGCTCCGGTCGTGCGCGTCTCGGGCCTGAAGGCTCTCGAGGGCGACGAGAAGTGGACCCAGTCGATCCTCGACCTCATGGAGGCCGTCGACAACTCGGTTCCGGACCCGGTGCGCGACAAGGACAAGCCGTTCCTCATGCCCATCGAGGACGTCTTCACCATCACCGGCCGTGGCACGGTCGTGACGGGTCGCGCCGAGCGCGGCACGCTCGCGATCAACTCCGAGGTCGAGATCGTCGGCATCCGCCCGACGCAGAAGACCACGGTCACGGGTATCGAGATGTTCCACAAGCAGCTCGACGAGGCCTGGGCCGGCGAGAACTGCGGTCTCCTGCTCCGCGGCACCAAGCGCGAGGACGTCGAGCGCGGCCAGGTCGTCGTGAAGCCGGGTTCGGTCACCCCTCACACCAACTTCGAGGGCACCGCGTACATCCTCTCGAAGGACGAGGGTGGCCGTCACAACCCCTTCTACACGAACTACCGCCCGCAGTTCTACTTCCGCACCACCGACGTCACCGGCGTCATCTCGCTGCCCGAGGGCACCGAGATGGTCATGCCCGGCGACACCACCGACATGACGGTCGAGCTGATCCAGCCCATCGCCATGGAGGAGGGCCTCGGCTTCGCCATCCGCGAGGGTGGCCGCACCGTCGGCGCCGGCACGGTCACGAAGATCATCAAGTAGTTCTTCGCACTGCAACGAGCGGGGGTCGGGCGCAAGCCCGGCCCCCGCTTCGTCGTTCCCGCCTGCACCCATTGCGGCACCGCGGGGCGCTACAGTCGCGGCAGAGCGTCCGCGATGACACGGATGCCCGGCGAAGGGCGGCGCGAATGGGCAAGCGGATCCTCACCGAGGTCGGGTCGATCCTCGGCATCACGATCGTCCTCGCCCTCGTCGGGCTCTCCCTCGTCACGACGGGAGACGCCGCGGCACCGGGCGATATCGTCCCGAACGCCGCCCGGTTCCTCTTCGGCGCCACGGGCATCGCCCTCGGGCTCTGGACGCTCCTGCTCATCGCCGGGTCCCTCGCATTGCGGCACCGCCCGGTCGGCGTCCGCATCGGCGTGCACCTGCTGAGCGCGGTCATCGCGGTACTCGTCACCGAGCTGCTGATCGTTTCCCCCCGTCGCAGGAGCCGGTGACCCACGCGAGTCAGCCCGCCGGGTCGCCCGCGGCACGCATCCCGGTGTCAGTAGCCGATGAACTCCTCCGTGAAGATGTCCCGCTCCGGCACCCCGAGACCCCGGAGGTCGGCGACAGCGCTACCCACTCGAGTGGGAGGGCCGGAGAGGTACCAGATCGCGTGCGGGTGCTCGTCACGAGCCCGCTCCAGGTCGGCGAGAGCCAGTGAGGAGGATCGAGCGAGAAGCCGGATCGCGGGGTTCTCCGCAGCGCACCGAGTGAGTTCATCCGCATAGGCGACGCGCCTCTCGTGATTCGCGACGTGCAGCACGGCGATGGGGACGTCCAGCGCCTCCTCGGAAGCGAAGCGAATCATGCTCACGTGAGGGGTGATTCCGACGCCGAACGCGACCAGGACGCGGGGCCTGTCCGACTTCCTCGTCAGCGTCACGTGGCCGTAAGGTCCCGACAGCCTGACCGTCGAACCGAAGGCGAGGCCGGCGAGGGTCCGCTTGTAGGCGCTCGGAGACCGTCGAAAGGCGACGGCCAGGATGTCTCTGTCGTTGGGCGACGAGGTGATCGAGAAGACGCGCGAACGGCCATGCGGGTCGCGTCCGTCCAGTGCGAGGACGCCCAGTTGTACGTGCTGCCCCGCGTCGAAATCGAAGCCCGGGGGGCGGCTCACCGAGATCTCGATCACATCCGGAGCGATCACTCTCCGATCCACGATGCGGGTCAGCCATGAACGTCGCCGAGCGACGTGCCCTCTCACTGATGATCCCTGCGTCTCCATGGCCTGCGGCCGGTCATCGCCCCGCACCCTACGGCCCGGCCGGCGTCACGACGGCGTCGGGGGGGAGCGTGAAGATCGCCGGATCGATGGGGTCATCCACTGCGTGGATGACCACGTTCAGCGTGGTGCCGTCAGCGAGAGGGATCTGCTGCTCCCCCGCCCCGAACTGCGCCGCCCACTGCGCCGGTCCAGCGGAGAGATCGGGGAGCCCGAGGGCCTCCGGCTCCACAGGAGACAGCACGGACCAGGCCGGCGCGTCCGGGGATCCGTTATCCGACGTGTAGAGGGCGCGCTCATCGAATCGGTAGATCTGGTCGGACACGACCGTGCCGCCCGCTGTGATGGTCTGACGGAAGAACGGTTCCGTATCCAGGTCGACCAGCCACAGATCGATCGTTCGCTGCTCCTCGAGGATCGTCATCGCGAACGTCTGCGCGTAGGGAGCGGCGGTCTCGCTCTGCTGTGCCGCGGACGCTCTGCTGGTCACCTGCTGCTCGGCCGCGACGACGACGACCGACAGCAGGGCGAGAGGGAGGACGAGGCTCAGTCCGATCAGAGCGAGACCGGTCGCTCGCAGTGCACCTCTCATCGGGGGAGCTCCGCGCCAGGTCGACGCCTGTTCGACCGCATCAGAGCGCTCCGACCTTCTGTCGGCGCCAGACGGCGGCGGTGAATGCGGAGGCCTGAGCGCCGACCGCGGTCAGGAACAACGCCAGGTAGTAGTAGCGGAGCGGATTCGGTTCGTAGATCGTCAGCCTCGTCGGTGATGGCGAATAGTGGATGAAGGCAAAGTAGAGCACGTGCAGCGTGACGAGGTAGAAGGCCGCATAGGCCAGAGTGTGCATCCACTTCCATGAGCCGATCCCGAGAAACGCGACGGCACGATCGAAGGATGTCGCGGCGAGCGCGAGGCCGAGTCCGAGCGCAGCGACGCCGAGGAGGTTGGCGAGGCCGAAGCCGGGCTCTGCTCGCAGGTAGAGTCCCGACTCCGGTGAGAACTGGTACCCAAGAAGGCCGGCGACATCCCACCGGGCCCAGCCGTCCCAGACGAGGTAGCCGTGGAGCGCGCTGACGAGAGCGAACCAGATCCCGGCTTCTCGTCGCCAGGGGACCAGCCCGGAGAGTCGAGGCAACAGGCGGGCGAGCGGTCCGATGATGATGGCCCACCAGAGCAGCCCGATCGCGGACACCCCGAGCGACTTCCAGAGCCTCATGTCGGCGCTCCAGGAGCTGTACAGCGCCCAGGCCGCCCCCGCGAGCGCGAGGGCTATCGCCGCCATCACGAGGTGTCGCAGGGCGACCGTGCCCCCCGATCGTGCTCCTAGCATCATGGCCGATCCTCCTCGTCGCCCTTCCCCATGCAACGAATCCTGTCACGCGTGACATTTGAATCCGCTCAGCGCCCCGTGAGACGGGCCGTCAGGGCGTCGGCGGCCGCGCGCACCGCGCGGGCGAGTGCGGCCTCGGTGCGAGCATCCACCGCCTCGCCCCGATAGGTCAGGCCGATGCCGGCGCTCGGGTAGCCGCTGCGATCGGTCGCCGCCGCCGCGACGGAGGAGTACTCGGGCGTGATCTCGCCGTGCTCGCCTGCCCAGCCGCGCCCGCGCGCCTCGGCGAGGATGCCGTCGAGCTCACGCAGCGTCGACGGCCCGATGCCGTGTCGGGTGATGAGCGCGTCGCGGTGCGGGTAGAGCGCGCGCACCTGCGCGGCGGGCAGGGCGGCGAGCATCGCGCGGCCGGTCGCCGTGAGGTGCGCGGGCAGCCGCACGCCGACGCGGGCGACCGTCGTGGGCGCGCGCGGGGCGGCCGCCTGGCCGACGTACGACACGTCGGAGCCGCTCAGCACCGCGAGCTGCGCGACGGTCGGCACGCCCGCGTCGGCGACGAGGCGCTCGATGAGCGGGCCCGCGAGCCGCGCGAGCCGGCTCGCCTGCAGCACGCTCGACCCGATCTCGGCGACGACTCCGCCGAGCCCGTACGCGCGAAGCTCGGGGTAGTGCACGACGTAGCCCTCCTCCTGCAGCACGCGGATGAGCTGGTAGGTCGACGACCGGGCCAGCCCGAGGTCGCGCGCGATGGTCGACGCCGGCACCGGGTCGCTGTGGTGGGCGAGGTGCGTGACGATGCGCAGGGCCGCGCGCGCGGCGGGCACGTCGGGCACGGCGCCCTCCTCCCCGCGGCGACGGCGTGAACATCGTCTGAAATCCCAGACACTTTATCGCGCGGGGGCGGTGCCGGCGCCCCGCGCGAGCGGTTCACTGGGGCCATGCGCATCACGGTCGGCTCCCGCACCCTCACTCGCGACGACGTCGTCGCCGTCGCCCGCCATGGCGCCGAGGTCGTCATCGACGCGGATGCCCTGGACGCGATGACCGCGACGCGCGCCCTCATCGCGGGGCTGGCCCACGACACCGTGCCCCACTACGGCGTCTCGACCGGGTTCGGCGCCCTCGCGACCACGCACATCCCGCTCGCCAAGCGCGCCGAGCTGCAGCGCTCGCTCGTGCGCTCGCACGCGGCGAGCTCGGGCGCCGAGGTCGAGCGCGAGGTCGTGCGGGCGACGATGCTGCTGCGCCTTGCGACGCTCGCGACCGGCCGCACCGGCGCGCGACCGGTGGTCGCCGAGACCTACGCCGCGATGCTCAACGCGGGGCTCACGCCGATCGTGGGGGAGTACGGCAGCCTCGGCTGCTCCGGCGACCTCGCGCCGCTCGCGCACTGCGCGCTCGCCGCGATGGGCGAGGGCTGGGTGCGCGACGCCGCGGGAGACCGCGTGGCCGCCGGCGACGCCCTCGCGGCGGCGGGCATCCGCCCCCTGCAGCTGCAGGAGAAGGAGGGCCTCGCCCTCATCAACGGCACCGACGGCATGCTCGGGATGCTCTGCCTCGCCCTCGCCGACCTCGACGTGCTCGTCGCCACCGCCGACCTCGCCGCGGCCATGAGCGTCGAAGGCCAGCTCGGCACCGACGCCGTGTTCGCCCCGGAGCTGCACGAGCTGCGCCCCCACCCCGGTCAGGCGACGAGCGCCGCGAACCTGCGCGCCGCCCTCGCCGGCTCGGCCGTCGTCGCCAGCCACCGCACGGACGACTGCACGCGCGTGCAGGACGCCTACTCGCTGCGCTGCGCACCCCAGGTGCACGGCGCCGTGCGCGACACGATGGCGCACGCCGCTCTCGTCGCGGGCCGCGAGCTCGCGAGTGCGATCGACAACCCGGTGGTCACGCCCGACGGCCGGGTCGAGTCGAACGGCAACTTCCACGGGGCTCCCGTGGCGTACGTGCTCGACTTCCTCGCGATCGCCGTCGCCGACCTCGCGAGCATGAGCGAGCGGCGCACCGACCGGTTCCTCGATAAGGCGCGCAATGCGGGGCTGCCGCCGTTCCTCGCGCACGATCCGGGCGTCGACTCGGGACACATGATCGCCCAGTACACGCAGGCCGGCATCGTGAGCGAGCTCAAGCGGCTCGCGAACCCGGCGAGCGTCGACTCGATCCCGTCGAGCGCGATGCAGGAGGACCACGTGTCGATGGGCTGGTCGTCGGGCCGCAAGCTGCGCCGCGCGATCGACGGGCTGGGCCGCGTCGTCGCGATCGAGGCGCTCACCGCCGCGCGGGCCCTCGACCTGCGCGGGCTCGAGCCGGCGCCGGCGACGGCTGCCGTCGTCGCGGCCCTCCGCGCCGAGGTCGAGGGTCCCGGACCCGACCGGTACCTCGCGCCCGAGATCGAGCGCGCCGTCGCCCTCACCCAGAGCGGCGCGCTGCTCGCCGCCGCCCGCTCGGTCGTTCCCGAGCTCGTCTGACCCGTCACGCACGAAAGGCCTCTCATGAGCATCCTGACCAGCACCCCCGCAGGCGGCACCGACGCCGCCGCCGCGACCACCGCATCCGGCCCCCGCCCCGTGCGCGCCCACCGCGGCACGCAGCTGCACACCCTCGGCTGGCAGCAGGAGGGCGCGCTGCGCATGCTGCAGAACAACCTCGACCCCGAGGTCGCCGAGCATCCCGACGCCCTCGTCGTCTACGGCGGCACCGGCAAGGCCGCTCGCGACTGGGCGAGCTTCGACGCGCTGCAGCGCACGCTCGCGACACTCAAGGGCGACGAGACGATGCTCGTGCAGTCGGGCCGACCCGTCGGCGTCATGCAGACGCACGAGTGGGCGCCGCGCGTGCTCATCGCCAACTCGAACCTCGTCGGCGACTGGGCGAACTGGGACGAGTTCCGGCGACTCGAGCAGCTGGGCCTGACGATGTACGGCCAGATGACCGCGGGTTCGTGGATCTACATCGGCACCCAGGGCATCCTGCAGGGCACCTTCGAGACCTTCGCCGCGGTCGCCCACCAGCGGTTCGGCGGCACTCTTGCCGGCACGATCACCCTCACGGGCGGGCTCGGCGGCATGGGCGGCGCCCAGCCGCTCGCGGTCACGATGAACGAGGGCGTCGCGATCTGCGTCGACGTCGACCCCTCGCGCATCGCCCGTCGCATCGAGCACCGCTACCTCGACGTGGCCGCCGACTCGCTCGAGCACGCGCTGGCGCTCGCGATCGAGGCGCGGGATGCCCGCCGCGGGCTCTCGATCGGCGTGCTCGGCAACGCGGCCGCAGTGTTCCCTCGCCTTCTCGCCATGGGCGCCCCGATCGACATCGTCACCGACCAGACGAGCGCGCACGATCCGCTCGCCTACCTGCCCCTCGAGCACACGATGGACGACTGGCACGCGGCCCGCGAGCGCGACCCCGTCGGCTTCGCCGCCGCGGCCCGGGCGTCGATGGCGCTGCAGGTCGAGGCGATGGTCGGCTTTCAGCGGGCGGGCGCCGAGGTCTTCGACTACGGCAACAACATCCGCACCGAGGCTCGCGCGGCGGGGTACGCCGACGCGTTCCGCTTCCCAGGTTTCGTGCCCGCGTACATCCGCCCGCTCTTCGCGCAGGGCAAGGGCCCGTTCCGCTGGGCGGCGCTCAGCGGCGACCCGGCCGACATCGCGGCGACCGATCGCGCGGTGCTCGAGATGTTCCCCGAGAACGAGAGCCTGCAGCGCTGGATCCCGATGGCGCAGGAGCGCGTGCACTACCAGGGGCTGCCCGCGCGCATCTGCTGGCTCGGCTACGGCGAGCGCGACAAAGCGGGCGAGCGCTTCAACGACATGGTCGCGTCGGGCGAGCTCAGCGCCCCCGTCGCGATCGGCCGCGACCACCTCGACTCGGGCTCGGTCGCGAGCCCCTACCGCGAGACCGAGGCGATGAAAGACGGCAGCGACGCGATCGCCGACTGGCCGCTGCTCAACGCGCTCGTCAACACCGCGTCGGGGGCGACCTGGGTGTCGATCCACCACGGGGGAGGCGTCGGCATCGGCCGTTCGATCCACGCCGGGCAGGTCGTCGTCGCCGACGGCACAGCGCTCGCCGCCCAGAAGGTGCAGCGCGTGCTCACCAACGACCCCGGCATGGGCGTGATCCGGCACATCGACGCCGGCTACACCGAGGGCGAGGAGGTTGTCGAACGGCTCGGCGTGCGCATCCCCATGCGCGAGCACGACGGGGTCGCGGAGGCGTCCGCGTGACGACGAACCTGGGGGCCGCGCTCGCCCACGACCCGCTCTGGCCCCGGGCGGGAGACTGGCCGGCCTGGACGCCGGGCGCGCGGGCAGACGCCGTGATCGTGGGCATCCCGACCTGGCGCACGTCGCTGTCGCCGGGGCAGGCGCACACGACGCCCGCGGCGATTCGGGATGCGCTCCGCTCCTACTCCGCCGACGCGCTGCTGCGCCTTCCGAGCGTCGATCGGTCGCTCGTTACCGAGCCCGCGCAGCCCCACCGCAACGAGCGACCGATCGACGCTCCCCAGCGCGGCGCCGAGAAGCTGGTCGTGCTCGATGCCGGCGATGTGCCCGAGCCCGACGGCGAGGGGGAGGAGGCCGCTACGGCGCGGGTCGCCGAGCTCGCAAGCACGGCATCCCTCGTCATCGTGCTCGGCGGCGACAATGCGGCGACGGTGCCCGCGGCTCTCGGCGCATGGGGCGAGCATCCGGCGGGCATCGCAGCCGCGGGCCTCGTGACGCTGGATGCCCACCACGACCTGCGCGACGGCACCAGCAACGGCGCGCCGGTGCACCGCCTGCTCGAGGCCGGGCTCGCGGGCGCGCGAGTGAGCCAGCTCGGCATCGAGCCGCTCGCGAACTCCGCGGCATACCGCGCCCGGGCCCAGCAGCACGGCATCACCGTGGTCACCCGCGCCGACCTGCTGCGCACCCCCATCGAGGCCGCGATTTCCGCGGCGCTCGACCGGGCGGCGTCGGCGGGCGGAGCAGTGCACGTCGACCTCGACCTCGACGTGTGCGACCGCAGTGTCGCGCCCGGCTGCCCGGCGAGCGTGCCCGGCGGCCTGAGCGCGCTTGAGCTGCGCACGGCGGCGCGGCTCGCGGGGGCGCATCCCGCCGTTCGGAGCATCGACCTCACCGAGCTCGACGCCACCCGCGACACGGCCGACCGGCGCACCGTGCGTCTCGCCGCGCTGTGCGTGCTCGAGGCGCTCGCGGGGCTGGCGAGCCGAGCGGAGCGGTGAGCGCATGACGACATCCCCCGACGCGGTGGAGCCCCGCAGCACCCTGCTCGCGAACATCGGCCAGCTCGCCACGCTCGACCCGGCCGAGCCCGACCGGCCGATCCGCACCGGCGCCGCCCTCGTCATCGACGACGGCCGCGTCGCCTGGGTGGGCGCCAGCGCCGACGCCCCCGCCGCCGACACCCGCATCGACGCCGAGGGAGCGGCCGTCATCCCCGGTTTCGTCGACAGCCACAGCCACCTCGTCTTCGCCGGCGACCGCGTCGACGAGTTCGAGGCCCGCATGGCCGGTCGGCCGTACACGGCGGGCGGCATCCGAACCACCGTCGCGGCGACGCGGGCCGCCAGCGACGACGAACTGCGCGGGCGGCTGCGGCACCTCGCGCGCCAGTGCCGCGCGCAAGGAACGACCACCCTCGAGATCAAGAGCGGCTACGGCCTCACCGTCGCCGACGAGCAGCGCGCCCTGCGGCTGGCGCGCGAGCTGACCCCCGAGACCACCTTCCTCGGCGCGCACGTCGTGCCGCCCGAGTTCGCCGACGACCGCGACGCCTACGTCGACCTCGTCTGCGGCCCGATGCTCGCCGCCTGCGCGCCCCACGCGCGTTTCATCGATGTCTTCATCGACCGCGGGGCGTTCACCGTCGACGAAGCGCGCCGCATCCTGACGGCGGGCACGGATGCGGGGCTCCTCCCGCGCATCCACGCCGGCCAGCTCGAACCCGACGGCGGCACGGCGCTCGCCGTCGAGCTCGGCGCCGCCAGCGTCGACCACGGCACCTACCTCACCGAGACCGACGTCGAGCTGCTCGCCGCGAGCGCGCGCGCCGAGGCGGCCGGAGGGCCCCCCGCGACCGTCGTCACCCTGCTGCCGCTCGTCGAGCTCTCGACGAAGCAGCCGTACCCGGATGCCCGCCGGCTGCTCGACGCCGGCGCGGCCGTCGCGCTCGCCAGCGACGGCAACCCGGGGTCGAACTACTCCACGAGCATGCCGCTGGCCGTCGCGCTCGCGGTGCGCGAGCTCGGCATGACTCCGCTCGAAGCGCTGGCGGCCGCGACCCGCGGGGGCGCGCGGGCGCTGCGGCGCACCGATGTCGGGCACCTGGGGGTGGGCGCGCGGGGCGACGCGGTCATCCTGGATGCCCCCGATCACCGCCATCTCGCCTACCGGCCGGGCGTGCCGCTGGTTCGACAGGTCGTCGGTGGTGAGCAGCTCGACGCGCCGCACCGCAGCGGTCGGGCTGCCGGCGAGTAGGCTCGCGGCAACCCCATCCGCCCTGGTCGAGGAGGTCCCGTTGGCGAAGCGCATCGTGCTCGAGCTCGTGCTGATCCTCGTGCTGACGGTCGTCCTGGCCTGGGCGGTGCTCGGCGCCTTCGCCCTCACCGACTCCGCCGACCCGGTCGGCACCTTCCTCGATCAGACCCCCCGGGTGCTGTTCGGTCTTCTCGGAATCGCTCTCGCGCTCTGGACGCTGCTGCTCGTCATTGGCTCGATCGTGCATCGCCGACGCGCCGTCGGCTGGCGCATCGCGACGCACCTCGTCTCGCTGCTCGTCGCGCTCGTCGTGAACGTCGGCGGCCTCGCGCTGCTGACCGTCGCGACCGGCGGCGGAGGTGCCGAGAACTGGGGGCTGCTGGTCGTGGGGATCGCCGCCGCGGCCGGCGCGGTGCTGTTCGTCTCGGGGGTGATCGCGGTGCTTGTCGTTGAGCTGCTGGTGCTGCGCGCCGCGGCGCCCCTGCCGCAATCCGCCTCGACGGCCGTCGAGCCGTCGGAATAGGGCAATCTCGGCATTCCTCGGCGTGTCGCGCCCCGCGCGACACGCCCGGGTTGCACGCGGTTCTGGCGTGTGGCAGACTTTCCTGGTTCCACACGCCGCGCTTTCGCGCGGCTCACTGCCCGGCAGTGCATAGGACGTGCCCCGCACCGAGAGCCCGACAGGGTGATCGCGAGCGGGAAGCCAGGATCCTAGGCCGCAGGCAGCAGAACACAGCTTAAGCCGACACCACTCAGCTCCGGGGAGACCCGTGTGCCTGAACCGGGCGACACGCCCGGGTGCGGGGGTCGGTGGCAGGCGTTGGATCGACGAGGCCGAATCCGGGCCGTGCGCGAGCGCGGGCGGGCTGCAACCAGGCGATTGACGTTTGACAGAAGAACAGTGGTGCGACAGCGAATTGCGCTCCGCGTGAGGTGCGCCCCGACGGGTGCATCACGTCCAAGAAGGAAGAGAGTTGAGCATGGCGGGACAGAAGATCCGCATCCGGCTTAAGTCGTACGACCACGCAGGTCTCGACGCATCGGCGCGCAAGATCGTCGACACGGTCACCCGTGCCGGGGCCACCGTCGTGGGCCCCGTGCCGCTGCCGACGGAGAAGAACGTGATCGCCGTCATCCGGTCGCCCCACAAGTACAAGGACAGCCGCGAGCACTTCGAGAAGCGCACGCACAAGCGTCTCATCGACATCATCGACCCGACGCCGAAGGCGGTCGACTCGCTCATGCGCCTCGACCTGCCCGCCGACGTCAACATCGAGATCAAGCTCTAAGGAACCCCGACATGTCTGCAACCAAGACGACCAAGGGTCTGCTGGGCACGAAGCTCGGCATGACGCAGGTGTGGGACGAGAACAACAAGCTCGTGCCCGTCACCGTCGTGGAGATTTCCCCGAACGTGGTGACGCAGGTGCGCACCCCCGAGAACGACGGCTACGCCGCCGTGCAGATCGCCTACGGCGCCATCGACCCGCGCAAGGTCACCAAGCCGCTCACCGGCCACTTCGAGAAGGCCGGCACCACCCCGCGCCGCCACGTCACTGAGGTGCGCACGGCCGACGCCGCCGAGTACACCCCCGGCCAGCAGCTCGCTGTCGACATCTTCGAGGCCGGCCAGCTGGTCGACGTCGTCGGCACCAGCAAGGGCAAGGGCTTCGCCGGTGTCATGAAGCGCCACAACTTCAAGGGCGTCTCCGCCTCGCACGGTGCGCACCGCAACCACCGCAAGCCCGGCTCGATCGGCGCCTCGTCGACCCCCAGTCGCGTCTTCAAGGGCATGCGCATGGCGGGCCGCATGGGCGGCGACCGCGTGACGGTGCTCAACCTCAAGGTCCACTCGGTCGACGTCGAGAAGGGTCTGCTGCTCGTCAAGGGCGCGGTTCCCGGTGCTCGCGGCCGTCTCGTTTTCGTCCGCAACGCCGTGAAGGGAGCGTAAGCGCCATGGCTACCTCGCTCGACGTGATCGACGCCGCCGGCAAGAAGGCCGGTTCGGTCGACCTGCCCGCCGCCGTCTTCGACGTTCAGACCAACGTCCCGCTGCTGCACCAGGTCGTCGTGGCCCAGCTCGCGGCCGCCCGCCAGGGAACCCACTCGACCAAGGGTCGCGGTGAGGTCTCGGGCTCGGGTGTCAAGCCGTTCAAGCAGAAGGGCACCGGCCGCAGCCGTCAGGGCTCGGTGCGTGCACCGGAGCACCGCGGTGGTGGCATCGTCCACGGCCCGACGCCCCGCAACTACGCGCAGCGCACCCCCAAGAAGATGATCGCCGCCGCGCTCCTCGGCGCGCTCAGCGACCGCGCCCGCGGTGAGCGGCTGCACGTCGTCGAGACGTTCGGCACCGACGCGCCCTCGACCAAGGCCGCGGCCGCCGTGCTCGCCCAGCTGAGCACGGGCCGCAACGTGCTGGTGGTCATCGAGCGCGACGACGAGATCAACCTCAAGAGCGTGCGCAACCTCAAGGGTCTGCACGTCATCAGCCCCGACCAGCTCAACGCGTACGACGTGCTGGTCAGCGACGACATCGTGTTCACGAAGGGCGCCTATGAGGCCTTCGTGGCGTCGAAGACGAAGAAGGAAGAGGTCGGCGCATGAGCATCCACGCTGTCGCCCAGAACAAGGACCCGCGCGACATCATCATCGCGCCGGTCGTCAGCGAGAAGAGCTACGCGCTCATCGACGACGGCAAGTACACCTTCCTCGTCGACCCGCGCGCGAACAAGACCGAGATCAAGCTCGCCATCGAGAAGATCTTCAACGTCAAGGTCGCGTCGGTGAACACGCTCAACCGCTCGGGCAAGACCCGCCGCACCCGCTTCGGCATCGGCAAGCGCAAGGACACCAAGCGCGCCATCATCACGCTGAAGTCGGGCTCCATCGACATCTTCACGGCCGTCGGCTAGGCACGAAGGAACTCAGGACAATGGCTATTCGCAAGTACAAGCCCACGACCCCGGGTCGTCGCGGCTCGTCGGTCGCCGACTTCGCCGAGATCACGCGGTCGACGCCCGAGAAGTCGCTGCTCAAGCCGCTGCCGAAGACCGGTGGCCGCAACAACTCGGGTCGCATCACCACCCGCCACATCGGCGGTGGGCACAAGCGCCAGTACCGCGTCATCGACTTCCGTCGCAATGACAAAGACGGTGTGAACGCCAAGGTCGCGCACATCGAGTACGACCCCAACCGCACCGCGCGCATCGCGCTGCTGCACTACGTCGACGGCACCAAGCGCTACATCCTGGCGCCGAACAAGCTGGCGCAGGGCGACATCGTCGAGTCGGGTCCCTCGGCCGACATCAAGCCCGGCAACAACCTCCCGCTGCGCAACATCCCGGTCGGCACCGTCGTGCACGCGATCGAGCTGCGCCCGGGCGGTGGCGCCAAGCTGGCCCGCTCGGCCGGCGCCTCGGTGCGTCTCGTCGCGAAGGACGGCCCCTACGCCCAGCTGCGTCTGCCCTCGGGCGAGATCCGCAACGTCGACGCGCGCTGCCGCGCGACCGTCGGCGAGGTCGGCAACGCCGAGCAGTCGAACATCAACTGGGGCAAGGCCGGCCGCATGCGCTGGAAGGGCGTGCGCCCGACCGTCCGCGGTGTCGCGATGAACCCGATCGACCACCCGCACGGTGGTGGTGAGGGCAAGACCAGCGGTGGTCGTCACCCGGTGAGCCCCTGGGGCCAGTCGGAGGGCCGCACGCGCCGCCCCAACAAAGAGAGCGACAAGCTCATCGTCCGTCGCCGCACCGTTGGCAAGAAGCGCTAGTAGGAGTCGAGAACTATGCCTCGCAGTCTCAAGAAGGGTCCGTTCGTCGACGACCACCTGCTCCGCAAGGTGTTCGCGCAGAACGAGGCCAACAGCAAGAACGTCATCAAGACCTGGTCGCGCCGCTCGATGATCGTGCCCGCCATGCTCGGGCACACCATCGCCGTGCACGACGGCCGCAAGCACATCCCCGTGTTCGTGACCGAGACCATGGTCGGCCACAAGCTCGGCGAGTTCGCGCCGACCCGCACCTTCCGCGGCCACGAGAAGGACGACAAGAAGGGTCGTCGCCGGTAACCCGGCGGCGTGAAGAGGAGTACAGACATGGTGGAGTCGATCGCCCGCGTGCGACACATCCGCGTGACGCCTCAGAAGGCTCGTCGCGTCGTCGACCTGATCCGCGGCAAGCAGGCCCTCGAGGCCCTGGCCATCCTGAAGTTCGCCCCGCAGGCTGCGAGCGAGCCGGTCTACAAGCTCGTCGCGTCGGCGATCGCCAACGCCCGGGTCAAGGCCGACGCTGCGAACAGCTACCTCGACGAGCAGGACCTCTACATCTCCCGCGCGTTCGTGGATGAGGGCACGACCCTCAAGCGGTTCCAGCCGCGCGCCCAGGGCCGCGCGTTCCGCATCAACAAGCGCACCAGCCACATCACCGTCGTGCTCGCCACGCCGGACGAGCTGGTCGCCGCGGGCCCGAGCAAGAAGAAGGCGAGCAAGTAGTCATGGGTCAGAAAGTCAACCCGTACGGTTTCCGTCTCGGAATCACCACCGACCACGTGTCGCGCTGGTTCTCCGACAGCACCAAGCCCGGTCAGCGCTACGCCGACTACGTGGCCGAGGATGTCAAGATCCGCCGGATGCTCACCACGAGCCTCGACCGCGCCGGCGTCGCCCGCATCGAGATCGAGCGCACCCGCGACCGCGTCCGCGTCGACATCCACACCGCCCGCCCGGGCATCGTGATCGGTCGCCGCGGTGCCGAGGCCGAGCGCATCCGCGCCGACCTCGAGAAGCTCACCAAGAAGCAGATCCAGCTGAACATCCTCGAGGTCAAGAACCCCGAGGCCGAGGCGCAGCTGGTCGCGCAGGGCATCGCCGAGCAGCTCAGTGCCCGTGTGGCGTTCCGCCGCGCGATGCGCAAGGGCCTGCAGGGTGCTCAGCGCGCCGGTGCCAAGGGTGTCCGCATCCAGGTCTCGGGCCGTCTCGGCGGCGCCGAGATGAGCCGGTCGGAGTTCTACCGCGAGGGCCGTGTGCCGCTGCACACGCTGCGCGCGAACATCGACTACGGCTTCTACGAGGCCAAGACCACCTTCGGTCGCATCGGCGTGAAGGTCTGGATCTACAAGGGCGACATCACCAACAAGGAACTCGCTCGCGAGCAGGCGGCTCAGAAGTCGTCGCGCCCCGAGCGTCGTGACGCGGACCGCGGCCCCCGCCGCGGCGCCGGCCGCTCGGCCGACGCCGCTGCGCCCGTCGCGGCCGGAGCGGAAGGCTAGGAACAATGCTGATTCCCCGCAAGGTCAAGTACCGCAAGCAGCACCACCCCAAGCGGAGTGGCGCGGCGACCGGTGGCACCGAGGTCACGTTCGGCGAGTTCGGCATCCAGGCCCTCACCCCCGCGTACGTGACGAACCGGCAGATCGAGTCCGCTCGTATCGCCATGACGCGTCACATCAAGCGTGGCGGCAAGGTCTGGATCAACATCTACCCCGACCGTCCGCTCACCAAGAAGCCGGCCGAGACCCGCATGGGTTCCGGTAAGGGTTCGCCCGAGTGGTGGGTCGCGAACGTCAAGCCGGGTCGCGTCCTCTTCGAGGTCGCGGGCGTCAACGAGCAGCTCGCTCGTGAGGCCATGACCCGTGCGATTCACAAGCTGCCCCTCAAGGCACGCATCATCAAGCGCGAGGGAGGCGACGCGTAATGGCGATCGGATCGAAGGAGCTGGCGCCCGCCGAGCTCGACACGTTTGAGGACGAGCGCCTCGTCGACGAGCTGAAGAAGGCCAAGGAGGAGCTGTTCAACCTGCGCTTCCAGGCCGCGACCGGTCAGCTCGAGAGCCACGGCCGTCTGCGTGCGGTCAAGCGCGACATCGCGCGGATCTACACGATCATCCGCGAGCGCGAGCTCGGCCTGCGCGCCACCCCGGCGCCGCTCGAGCTGCCGGAGAAGCCTGCCAAGAAGTCCGCCAAGGCGAAGGCGGAGGCTTCCGCCGAGGCTGAGGCCGAGGCCGCTGAGGCAGCGCCGACGAAGAACACTGAGGAGAAGAACTGATGGCGACGACCGAGAAGAAGGCCGCGCCCGGCCACGAGTCGGCCGAGCACGACGTTCGCGACGCCTCGGCGCGCGGCTACCGCAAGATGCGCCGCGGGTACGTCACGAGCGACAAGATGGACAAGACCATCGTCGTCGAGGTCGAGGACCGCGTGAAGCACCCGCTCTACGGCAAGGTCATGCGCCGCACCTCGAAGGTCAAGGCCCACGACGAGCAGAACACCGCCGGCATCGGCGACCTCGTCCTGATCTCCGAGACCCGCCCCCTGTCCGCCACGAAGCGCTGGCGCCTCGTCGAGATCCTCGAGAAGGCCAAGTAGGCCCGCGCCTGCTTGTCCACTAGGAGACAGAAATGATCCAGCAGGAATCCCGGCTCAAGGTCGCCGACAACACCGGCGCCAAGGAGCTGCTCACCATCCGCGTGCTCGGGGGCTCCGGCCGTCGCTACGCGGGCCTCGGTGACATCATCGTCGCGACCGTGAAGGACGCGATCCCCGGCGGCAACGTCAAGAAGGGCGACGTCGTCAAGGCGGTCGTGGTGCGCACCGTGCAGCAGACCCGTCGCGCCGACGGGTCGTACATCAAGTTCGACGAGAACGCCGCCGTCATCCTCAAGAACGACGGCGACCCTCGCGGCACCCGCATCTTCGGTCCGGTCGGTCGCGAGCTGCGCGACAAGAAGTTCATGAAGATCGTCTCGCTCGCACCGGAGGTGCTCTAGCCATGGCCAACATCAAGAAGGGCGACCTCGTGCAGGTCATCAGCGGCGCCACCGAGGCGCGCGGGGGTGACCGCGGCAAGCAGGGTCGTGTCATCGAGGTCATCGCGGACAAGAACCGCGTGATCGTCGAGGGCGTCAATTACGTCACCAAGCACGTGCGCGTCGGCCAGACGCAGCGCGGCACGAAGACCGGTGGCATCGAGACCGCCGAGGCGCCGATCCACATCTCCAACGTCGCTCTCGTCGACCCCAAGACCAAGAAGCCGACCCGCGTGGGTTTCCGCGAGGAGGTCGTCGAGAAGAACGGCGTCAAGAAGACCGTCCGCGTGCGGTACGCCAAGAAGTCAGGTGAGAAGCTCTAATGTCCACTGAAACTGCCGCGTCGACTGGCGCTGCCGTGGCGAACACGGTCCAGCCGCGCCTGAAGCAGAAGTACCGCACCGAGATCAAGAAGCAGCTCACCGAGCAGTTCGGCTACGCGAACCCGATGCAGGTTCCCGGCATCGTCAAGATCGTCGTGAACACCGGTGTCGGTGAGGCCGCTCGCGATTCGAAGGTCATCGACGGTGCCATCAAGGACCTCACGGCGATCACCGGTCAGAAGCCCATGGTCACCAAGGCTCGCAAGTCGATCGCGCAGTTCAAGCTGCGCGAGGGCATGCCGATCGGTGCGCACGTCACGCTGCGCGGCGACCGCGCCTGGGAGTTCATGGACCGCCTGGTGACGCTCGCACTGCCCCGCATCCGCGACTTCCGCGGCCTCAGCGACCAGCAGTTCGACGGCAACGGCAACTACACCTTCGGTCTCCAGGAGCAGAGCGTGTTCCACGAGATCGACCAGGACAAGATCGACCGCGTCCGCGGTTTCGACATCACCGTCGTGACCACGGCGAAGACGGATGACGAGGGCCGGGCCCTGCTCCGCGCACTCGGCTTCCCCTTCCGCTCGAACGACAACGCTCAGTAAGACCGCCCGCAGTACTCACCCGGTCCTTCGGGACCACGATCGGCCAGGTCGGCCCCGGTGTACCGGGAGTCGAAACCGGACGAGAAACGGAAAACCGCATCATGACGATGACAGATCCGGTCGCAGACATGCTGACCAGACTGCGGAACGCCAACTCGGCGTTCCACGACACGGTGTCGCTGCCCAGCTCGAAGCTGAAGACGCACATCGCTGAGATCCTCAAGCGCGAGGGCTACATCGCCGACTGGAGCGTCGCCGACGCCCGCGTCGGAACGACGCTGACCCTCTCGCTCAAGTACGGCCCGAACCGCGAGCGGTCGATCGCCGGCATCAAGCGCGTCTCGAAGCCGGGTCTGCGCGTCTACGCGAAGTCGACCGAGATCCCCACCGTGCTCGGTGGCCTCGGCGTCGCGATCCTGTCGACCTCCTCGGGGCTCCTCACCGACCGCGAGGCGATGAAGAAGGGCGTGGGTGGGGAAGTCCTCGCCTACGTGTGGTAGCCAGCCATGTCACGAATCGGACGCATGCCTATCGACATCCCCGGGGGTGTCGAGGTGAAGATCGACGGCCAGGCCGTCACCGTCACGGGCCCGAAGGGTGAGCTCTCGCTCACGGTCGCGAGCCCCATCGAGGTCGCCGTCGAGGAGAACCAGGTCATCGTGACCCGGCCCGACGACGAGCGCAACTCGCGCTCGCTGCACGGCCTCACCCGCACCCTCATCGCGAACCAGATCATCGGTGTGACCCAGGGCTACTCCAAGGGCCTTGAGGTCGTCGGCACCGGGTACCGCGTGCAGGCCAAGGGCGAGGGGGTCGAGTTCTCGCTCGGCTTCTCGCACCCCGTCACCGTGAACCCGCCCGCGGGCATCACCTTCACGGTCGAGGGCAACAACAAGCTCACCGTCAGCGGCATCGACAAGCAGGCCGTCGGTGAGGTCGCTGCGAACATCCGCAAGATCCGCAAGCCCGAGCCGTACAAGGGCAAGGGCGTTCGGTACGCCGGCGAGGTCGTGCGTCGCAAGGCCGGAAAGGCTGGGAAGTAGTCATGGGTCTCGGTACGAGAGGCAAGAGCAAGTCGGCCGCCAAGGGCCGCCGTCACGCGCGTCTGCGCAAGCGCATCACCGGCACGGCCGAGCGGCCGCGCCTGGTCGTGACCCGGTCGTCGCGGCACGTCTTCGTGCAGATCGTCGACGACACCAAGGGTCACACTGTGGCCAGCGCGTCGACCATGGAGGCCGACCTCCGCGGCTTCGAGGGCGACAAGACCGCCAAGGCCCGCAAGGTCGGCGAGCTGGTCGCTGAGCGCGCCAAGAAGGCCGGCGTCGAGGCGGTCGTGTTCGACCGCGGCGGCAACCGGTACGCCGGTCGCGTCGCCGCGATCGCCGATGGAGCGCGAGAGGGCGGACTGGACCTGTGAGCGAGAACGAGACTGTGAACGAGAAGGAGCAGACCGTGGCCTCTGAGGCCCCCGTCGAGACCGCTGCGTCGTCGGAGACGGCGACCGAGCCCCGCGAGGCTCGCCGCGGCGGCCGCGAGCGCAACCCGAACCGCGACCGCGGTCAGCGCGAGACCGAGAAGAGCCCGTTCCTCGAGCGCGTCGTCACGATCAACCGCGTGTCGAAGGTCGTCAAGGGCGGTCGTCGCTTCAGCTTCACCGCCCTGGTGGTCGTCGGCGACGGCAACGGCATGGTCGGTGTCGGCTACGGCAAGGCCCGCGAGGTGCCGACCGCGATCTCGAAGGGCGTCGAGGAGGCGAAGAAGAACTTCTTCCGCGTCCCGCGCGTCGCCCAGACGATCCCGCACCCGGTGCAGGGCGAGGCTGCGGCCGGTGTGGTGCTCCTGCGCCCCGCCGCCGCCGGTACCGGTGTTATCGCCGGTGGCCCGGTGCGTGCCGTGCTCGAGTGCGCCGGCATCCACGACGTGCTGAGCAAGTCGCTCGGCTCGTCGAACACGATCAACATCGTCCACGCGACGGTGGAGGCGCTCAAGCAGCTCGAAGAGCCGCGCGCCGTCGCCGCTCGTCGGGGGCTCGAGTTCGAGGACGTGGCCCCGGCCCGCCTCGTGCGCGCCGAGGCCGCTGCGGCGTCGGCTGCCGGGAAGGGTGGTGCGTGATGGCCGCGCAGCTCAAGGTGACCCAGATCAAGTCCGTCATCAGCGAGAAGCAGAACCAGCGCGACACGCTGCGGAGCCTGGGCCTCAAGCGGATCGGCGATGTCGTCGTCCGTGAGGACACCCCGGCCAACCGCGGCTACGTCCGCACGGTCGCCCACCTCGTGACGGTCGAGGAGATTGACTAATGGCTGAAGAGAAGAAGCCCGCCGCCGAGAAGGCGCCGGCGAAGAAGGCGAGCACCGCCGCGGCTGCGAAGCCCGCTGCGGAGAAGGCCGCGACCGAGAAGAAGGCTCCGGCGAAGGCTGCCGCGAAGCCGGCTGCGGAGAAGGCTCCGGCGAAGGCCGCGGCGAAGCCGGCTGCGGAGAAGGCACCGGCCAAGGCCGCGGCCAAGCCTGCCGCGGAGAAGGCTCCGGCTGCGGAGAAGGCTCCGGCCAAGGCCGCCGCGAAGGCGCCCGTGAAGAAGGCCTCGGCCGACGTCGCGCGTCCGCAGGTGCTCAAGGTGCACCACCTCCGCCCGGCTGCCGGTGCGAAGAAGGACCGCACCCGAGTGGGCCGCGGTGAGGGCTCGAAGGGCAAGACCGCCGGGCGCGGCACCAAGGGAACCAAGGCTCGCTACCAGGTCAAGCCCGGCTTCGAGGGCGGCAACCTGAACTCGGTGATGCGCGCGCCGAAGCTGCGCGGCTTCACCAACCCGTTCCGGGTCGAGTACCAGGTGGTGAACCTCTCCGCGCTCGCGGCCCTCTACCCGAAGGGCGGCGATGTGACGGTCGCCGACCTCGTCGCCAAGGGTGCGGTGCGCAAGAACGAGAAGGTCAAGGTTCTCGGCGACGGCGACATTGCGGTTAAGCTCAATGTGACCGTCGACAAGGTCTCCCGCTCGGCCGAGCAGAAGATCGTCGCCGCCGGCGGTTCGATCCAGCAGTAGGTGATGGGTGGCCCTCCGGGGCCACCCTTCCCTGCGATTGCGGCCCACCTCGGGTCGCGGCCCACACGGGCCACAGCATCCACCGTCGCCGGGCGGTCGGATGCTCATGGTTGTTCTACGGGAGGTCCACGTGTTCAGAGCCATCGGGCGGATCTTCCGCACGCCCGACCTGCGCCGCAAGATCGGCTTCACTCTGGTGATCGTCGCGATCTTCCGCCTCGGGTCGTTCATCCCGGCGCCGTTCGTCGACTTCCAGAACGTGCAGCTCTGCCTCGCCGGCAACCAGGGCGCGACCGGCCTCTACCAGCTGGTCAACCTGTTCAGCGGCGGTGCCCTCCTGCAGCTGTCGATCTTCGCGCTGGGCATCATGCCCTACATCACCGCGTCGATCATCACGCAGCTGCTGCGCGTGGTGATCCCGCACTTCGACAGCCTCCACAAGGAGGGTCAGGCGGGCCAGGCCAAGCTCACCCAGTACACCCGCTACATGACGATCGCGCTCGCCGTGCTGCAGTCGACGACGCTCATCACCGTGGCTCGGGCGGGCGCGCTCTTCCCGACCACGAGCGGTCTTCCCGAGTGCACGCAGCTCATCACCAACGACGCCTGGTACGCGATCCTGCTCATGGTGATCACGATGACGGCGGGTACCGGCCTCATCATGTGGTTCGGCGAGCTCGTCACCGAGCGCGGCATCGGCAACGGCATGTCGCTGCTGATCTTCGTGTCGATCGCCGCGACCTTCCCCTCCGCCCTCTGGGCCATCGCCGTGTCGCAGGGCTTCGAGATCTTCCTCATCGTGCTCGCGCTCGGCCTGCTCGTCATGGCGGCGGTCGTCTTCGTCGAGCAGTCGCAGCGCCGCATCCCGGTGCAGTACGCCAAGCGCATGGTCGGGCGCCGCACCTACGGCGGCAACAACACCTACATCCCGATCAAGGTCAACATGGCCGGTGTCGTGCCGGTCATCTTCGCCTCGTCGCTGCTCTACCTGCCGGCCCTCATCGCGCAGTTCAACCAGCCGGCGGCCGGTGAGACCGCGCCCGAGTGGGTGGTCTGGATCCAGAACAACCTCGTCTCCGGGGACAACTGGATCTACATGGTCATCTACTTCCTGCTCATCGTCGGGTTCACGTACTTCTACGTCGCGATCACCTTCAACCCCGAAGAGGTCGCCGACAACATGAAGAAGTACGGCGGCTTCATCCCCGGCATCCGAGCGGGTCGCCCGACGGCCGAGTACCTCGACTACGTGCTGACCCGCGTCACCCTGCCGGGGTCGCTGTACCTCGGGCTCATCGCGCTGATCCCGCTCATCGCCTTCGCGGCGGTGGGGGCGAACCAGAACTTCCCCTTCGGTGGCGCGAGCATCCTGATCATCGTCGGCGTCGGCCTCGAGACGGTGAAGCAGATCGATGCCCAGCTGCAGCAGCGGCACTACGAGGGCCTGCTGCGATGAGCGCTCGCCTCCTGCTCATCGGCCCGCCCGGTGCGGGCAAGGGCACCCAGGCGCACCGTCTCTCGCAGGCGCTCGGCGTGCCGGCGATCTCCACCGGCGACATCTTCCGGGCGCACCTGCGCGACGAGACCCCGCTCGGTCGGCAGGCGAAGGCATTCATGGATGCGGGCGACAACGTGCCCGACAGCCTGACGAACGACCTCGTGCGCGACCGGCTCTCGCAGCCGGACGCCGCGGCGGGCTTCCTGCTCGACGGCTACCCCCGCACGATCGACCAGGTGCGTGCGCTCGACGAGCTGCTCGCCGAGAGCGGTCACGCGATGGACGCCGTCGTCGAGCTCGTCGCCGATCCGGATGTCGTCGTGGAGCGCTTGAAGAAGCGCGCTCTCGAGCAGGGCCGAGCTGACGACGACGAGGCCGTGGTGCGCCACCGCCTCGACGTGTACGCGCAGCAGACCGCACCGCTCATCGGCGTCTACGCCGATCGCGGCCTCCTGGCCAAGGTCGACGGCATCGGCGAGATCGCCGAGGTGACCGAGCGCATCGAGGCGGCGCTCGCGGCCCGGGGCATCCTGTTCACGGCCTGATCGCAGGCCGAGGCTGCGACTTGCCTCGCGGGCCCTCTATCACCTAAGCTCGAACCTTGGTGCCTTTGGCACGCCTTCGGCGTGTCTCCCGAGATCCCGCCGTGCAGAGGGGGTCGACCGCAGCAGCACCGCGTCATCCGCACGACCGGCACGACCAACACTTTTAGCGACGAAGAGGCAATGGCCAAAAAAGACGGTGTCATCGAGATCGAAGGCTCGGTGGTCGAAGCGCTGCCCAACGCGATGTTCCGCGTCGAGCTGACCAACGGCCACAAGGTGCTCGCCCACATCTCGGGCAAGATGCGCCAGCACTACATCCGCATCCTCCCGGAGGACCGCGTGATCGTCGAGCTGAGCCCCTACGACCTGACCCGCGGCCGCATCGTCTACCGCTACAAGTAAGGGTCGCTGCCGGATAAGGAACGGCCCGGGAATCCACCCGGTGCACGAGGCCAGCGAGAGAGAAGAACAGCCATGAAGGTCAACCCCAGCGTCAAGCCCATCTGCGACAAGTGCAAGGTGATCCGCCGCCACGGCAACGTGATGGTCATCTGCGAGAACCCCCGGCACAAGCAGCGCCAAGGCTGACGCCTCGTCGTTGCTTGCGCTCCGCCCTGTGCCTATTGGGCGAACTGAGCAGGCTCAGTTCGCCGCCAGCGTCAGGGCCACCATGACTCACAACTGAACACGGTCAACCGGCAGCTTCAGAATCCGCGGATGCGGAGGACACCCAGGGCGGGAGGCCCTGGCACCGGAGCTGCTCCACACCTCCCACTCACCTGAAGGAGCCGTCATGGCCCGTCTTGCCGGAGTCGACATCCCGCGCGACAAGCGCGTGGAGATCGCACTCACCTACATCTACGGTGTCGGTCGCACCCGTTCGCACGAGACCCTCGCCGCCACGGGCATCGACCCGAACATCCGCGTCAAGGACCTCACCGACGACCAGCTCGTCGCGCTCCGCGACCACATCGAGGGCACCTACAAGGTCGAGGGCGACCTCCGCCGCGAGGTCGCCGCCGACATCCGCCGCAAGGTCGAGATCGGCTCGTACGAGGGTCTGCGCCACCGCCGCGGCCTCCCCGTGCGCGGACAGCGCACCAAGACCAACGCGCGCACCCGCAAGGGCCCGAAGCGCACCGTCGCCGGCAAGAAGAAGGCGCGCTAGTCCCGGGCTCCGCCCGCCAGCGCTCACGAACAGGTTCAGGAGAAGACCATGGCAGCACCCAAGTCGGCCGCGCGCAAGCCCCGCCGCAAGGAGAAGAAGAGCATCGCCGTCGGGCAGGCTCACATCAAGTCCACCTTCAACAACACGATCGTGTCGATCACCGACCCGAGCGGCGCCGTCATCAGCTGGGCGTCGTCCGGCCAGGTCGGCTTCAAGGGCTCGCGCAAGTCGACCCCCTTCGCCGCGCAGCTGGCCGCCGAGTCGGCCGCTCGCCAGGCGCAGGAGCACGGCATGAAGAAGGTCGATGTCTTCGTGAAGGGCCCGGGCTCGGGCCGCGAGACCGCGATCCGCTCGCTCCAGGCCGCCGGCCTCGAGGTGGGCTCGATCAGCGACGTCACCCCGCAGGCGCACAACGGCTGCCGCCCGCCCAAGCGTCGCCGCGTCTGACCGTCCGGCGCGCCGACCCGCTCCGGCGGGTCGGCGCGTCGCGGCCCCCGGCCGCACCGGGTCGACGACGACCCCCGAACTTCGATAACTCCACACTCTCGACGAGCCAGCCACTCGTCGCGCCACAAGTGTCATATGGCGGACACTTTGCCGAAAGGAATCCACAGTGCTCATCGCACAACGTCCCACGCTGACCGAGGAGAACGTCTCCGAGTTCCGCTCCCGGTTCATCATCGAGCCGCTCGAGCCGGGCTTCGGCTACACGCTCGGCAACTCGCTGCGCCGCACGCTCCTCTCGTCGATCCCCGGCGCTGCCGTGACGAGCATCCGCATCGACGGCGTGCTGCACGAGTTCAGCACGATCACCGGGGTCAAGGAGGATGTCACCGAGATCATCCTCAACATCAAGAACCTCGTGGTCTCGAGCGAGCACGACGAGCCGATCACGGCCTACCTGCGCAAGCAGGGCGCCGGTGAGGTCACCGCGGCGGACATCTCGGCTCCGGCCGGGGTCGAGATCCACAACCCCGAGCTGGTCATCGCGACGCTCAACGACAGCGCCAAGTTCGAGCTCGAGCTCACCATCGAGCGGGGCCGCGGCTACGTCAGCGCCACCCAGAACCGCAGCGAGTTCAGCGAGGCGGGGCAGATCCCGGTCGACTCGATCTACTCGCCGGTGCTCAAGGTGACCTACCGCGTCGAGGCGACGCGTGCCGGTGAGCGCACCGACTTCGACCGCCTCGTCGTCGACGTCGAGACCAAGCCCGCGATCTCGCCCCGCGACGCGATCGCCTCGGCCGGCCGCACGCTCGTCGAGCTGTTCGGCCTCGCCCGCGAGCTCAACACCGCCGCCGAGGGCATCGAGATCGGCCCCGCGCCGGTCGACGCCCTGGTCTCGACGGAGCTCTCGATGCCGATCGAGGACCTCGACCTGTCGGTGCGCAGCTACAACTGCCTCAAGCGCGAGGGCATCAACACCGTGAGCGAGCTCGTGGCGCTCTCGGAGACCCAGCTGATGAACATCCGCAACTTCGGGCAGAAGTCGGTCGACGAGGTGAAGGACAAGCTCGTCGAGATGGGCCTCTCGCTCAAGGATGCCGTTCCCGGCTTCGACGGCGCGCACTTCTACAGCTACGACGACGAGGAGGGCTAGGCCGCACCGCGCGCCCAGCCCCCTCCCGCTCCTGAATCGAAAGAACACACACCATGCCTCAGCCCACGAAGGGTCCCCGCCTCGGCGGCGGTCCGGCCCACGAGCGCCTGCTGCTCGCCAACCTCGCCACCGCGCTGTTCACCCACCAGCGCATCGCCACCACCGAGACGAAGGCCAAGCGCCTGCGTCCGCTCGCCGAGCGTCTGATCACCTTCGCCAAGCGCGGTGACCTGCACGCCCGTCGTCGCGTCATGCGCATCGTCACCGACAAGACCGCGGTGCACCTGCTCTTCACCGAGATCGCGCCGCTGATGGCCGAGCGCGAGGGCGGCTACACCCGCATCACCAAGACGGGCTTCCGCAAGGGCGACAACGCCCCGATGGCCGTCATCGAGCTCGTTCTCGAGCCCGTGAACCCGAAGCCGAAGAGCACGAAGAAGTCGGCGGCTGCGGCTGCGCCCGCGGCGGAGGCGCCGGTCGAGGAGGCCGCCCCCGAGGTCGTCGACGAGGCTCCGGCGGACGAGGCGGCCCCCGAGGCTCCGGCCGAGGAGGCCGCGGCGGAAGCGCCGACCGAGGACGCTGCGACCGAGGACGCTGCGGCCGAGGATGCTCCCGCCGAGGACGACACGAAGTAGTACCCCCGCGATCACGATCGCGTCACGGCCCCCGCTCGTCCGAGCGGGGGCCGTACTCTTGTGCCCGTGCCCGATGAACTGCCCGCGCTGAGCGACCGCGTAGTTGCGCCGGACGACGCGGGGATGCCCGAGGGGCCGGAGGGCATCCGATGGCGGCCGCTCGCGGCGGACGATGCGCCGCTGCTGGTCGACCTCGCCGAGAGGATCAGCCGCCGAGACCACCCGACCTGGAGCGAGTCGCTCGAGGAGCTGCAGGAGGAGCTCGAGCACTCGTGGGTCGACCCGCCGTCCGACGGCGTCGTCGCGCTCGATGCCGACGGCACGGCGCTGGCCTGGGGGCTTTGCGTCATGCCGCCGGACCCCGAGACGCTCGTGCGCGTGATCCTGTTCGGCGGCGTCGATCCCGCGCATCGCGGTCGCGGAATCGGGCGACGGCTGCTGGCCTGGCAGCGCGACCGCGCGCAGCGGATGCTCGCCGCGAGCCCGGCGCGCCTGCCCGCCTGGGTGCTCAGCTACGCCGCCGACCGCGCGCCCGAGCACGGCGCTCTGCTGCAGCGGCTCGGGTTCGAGGCCGCTCGGTGGTTCACGACGCTCGAGCGCGACCTCGCCGCGCCCGGCCCGGATGGTCCGGCGGTGCCGACGGGCCTCGTCGTCGAGCCGTTCGATGCGGCGCGCAGCGAGCCGGTGCGCGCCGCCCGCAACGCCGCATTCGCCGACCACTGGGGCAGCCAGCCGACCAGCCGCGAGGGCTGGGAGTCGACCATCGGGCTGCCGAGCTTCCGCGGCGATCTGAGCCGCATCGCGTGGGACGGTGACACGGTCGCCGGGTTCGTGATCGCCGAGGTCAACGAGGACGACTGGGAGCGCCAGGGAGCCCGCTCGGGCTACATCGGGCTCGTCGGCACCGTGCGGGCCCATCGCGGCCGCGGATTGGCCGGCGCGCTCCTGGCCGCGGTGCTGGCGGCGTTCCGGCGGGAGGGGCTCGAGTGCGCGGTGCTGGACGTCGACACCGACAACCCGACCGGCGCCCTGGGCGTGTACACCCGCCTCGGCTTCGCGCCGACCGCGCGCGACGTCGCGTACCGCATCGCCTACTGACGCCGTGCGGGTGCGGGTGCCGCTCCGGGCCTGCGGATGCTGCGCCGACGCTCAGCGCGGCCGGTGCAGCTCGGGGTTCGCCTCGTAGTCGACCGGCTCGGGCAGGTCGACGAGGTACTGCAGAGCATCCTCGATCGCGCCGGTGTAGATGCGCGCGCCCGTCGGGCCGGGGTGCACCTGGTCGGGGGCGAGCACATCGAGGCGGGGGGCGATGTCGCCCCGCCAGTCGGCCACGACGACGTTGCGGTAGTCGGCGGCGAACGCCCAGTAGGCCTCCGACACGCTCGGGATCCACACGCGCGGCGCCTGCGGATTCACCAGCACGAGCGAGCGGTCGGGGCCGAGCACGCGCCGCACGTCGTACAGGGTCTGCGGGTCGATGTAGCCGTTCGTGCCGAGCCCGAGCACGACGAACTCGCGCAGGCGCCCGGCCGCCTCCAGCGCCGCGACGATGTCGGTCGCCTGCCACAGCTGCCGCGAGACGGCCGCGTCGATCGCGATGCCGGGAAACCGCGCCTGCAGCTGCGGTGCCGCGGCGAGCATCACCGAGTCGCCGACGGCGGTGATGCGGTCGCCCGCGGGCAGCGGTGCTGTTCCCGGGCCGTCGGGACGGCGCTCGTCCATCGGCAGACGCAGCGGCACGGCGGGCGGCGGGGCGTCGAGAGCCGCCTGCCCGGCGGCGATGAGCGCGGCGGCCTCCGACTGCTCCGGCGCTCGGACGACCGCGAGCGTCGACCCTGCGATAACAGCCACGAGCACCACGGATGCGGTGGCCGCCGCCGCTCCCCGAGCCAGCCTGCCCGGCCCCGGTCGGCCGACGACGGCACCCCAGCCGTGCCGACGCACGGGCTGCTCGATCACGCGGTAGCTGATCGCGGCGAGGCCGAGCGAGAGTACGAGTGCGGCGAGCCCGAGCCACCAGGATTCCAGGCCGCCGCGGTCGATCGCGGGCAGGGCGGCGCCGAGCAGCACGACCACGGGCCAGTGCCAGAGGTAGAGCCCGTACGACCGCTCGCCGACCCAGCGGGCGAGCCCCGCATCCGCGATGCTGGCCGCTCGACCGTGCGGTGAGCGCAGGCAGACGATGAGCACGCCGGTCAGCAGCGTGGCGGCGACGAGGCCGCCGCGGTAGGTCGCCGGCTGGTCGATGCCGAGCACGAGGGCCAGCGCCACGAGCCCCGCGACGGAGAGGAGCGCTCCGCCGTCGGCGAGGGCGGCGGCCGCGCGTGGGCGTGCGGCCGCGCCCCGAGCGTGCTCGGCAGTGCTCGGCGCCGGCCGCAGCGGGTCGAGCGCGAGGGCCAGCCCTGCGCCCAGCAGCAGGCCGAAACCGTGTGTGAGCGTCGAGAGGTAGGCGGCCGACGCGGTTGCCGGGTCGAGCAGCGGATCGCCCGCCAGCACGGCCAGGGCGACGGCGGACGCCGCCGCGAGCACGAGCGGCACGGCCACGCGCAGCGCGCGGGCGGGAATCAGCAGCAGCATGAGGAGCACGAGCGGCCACAGCAGGTAGAACTGCTCCTCGACCGCGAGCGACCAGGCGTGGCGGAACAGCTCGGGGCTCGTCTGATCGAGGTAGCTCGCCCCCTGGGCGATCGACCACCAGTTGTAGCTGAACGTCGCGACGCCCAGCAGCTGCCAGCCGATGCCGACGAGCACATCGCCGCCCATCGCGGCGGCGACGAGCGTCACGGTCGCGACGACCAGCGCGAGAGCGGGCAGCAGTCGCCGTGCTCGGCGCGCCCAGAACGTGCCGACCCGGATGCGGCCCTGCGTGCGGTGCTCGTGCACGAGCAGCGCCGTGATGAGGTACCCGCTGACGACGAGGAAGATGTCGACGCCGAGGAACCCGCCGGGGGCGAGGCCGGGGAACAGGTGGTAGGCGAGCACGAGCACGATCGCGAGCGCCCGCAGCCCGTCCAGCCCGGGCAGGCGCCCGGGTGCGGTGTTCTCCGTCGACATGATGCGTCTAGCGTCGCCCGCCGCGTCGCCGCGGTCAAACCGACCGGCCTAGACTCGCTCAACGTGGAGACGGTGCGTCTGCGGATCGACCTCGCCTACGACGGCGCGGGCTTCGCGGGCTGGAGCGCGCAACCCGGCCTGCGCACCGTGCAGGGCACGATCGAGGGGGCGCTCGCGACCGTGCTGCGAGCCCCTCAGGAGAGCGTGCGCCTCGTCGTCGCCGGGCGCACCGATGCGGGTGTGCACGCGACCGGACAGGTCGCGCACCTCGACGTTCCCGCTGAGCACTGGCACGCGCTGGCTGCCGACCGCCGCCGCGGAGAGCCGGCGGCCGCACTGGCCCGACGGGTGAACGGGGTGCTCGCCGCCGCTGATCCCGATGTCGTCATCGCGCGGATCGCTCGAGCGCCGGAGGGCTTCGACGCGCGCTTCTCGCCCATCTGGCGGCGCTACGCCTACCGCATCGCCGACGAGGCAGCGCTGCGCGATCCGCTGCGCCGCAGCCACACCCTCTGGCAGCCGGGCGTGCTCGATGCGGCGGCGATGGATGCTCTCGCCCAGCGCCTCGTCGGCCTCCACGACTTCGGCGCCTTCTGCAAGCCCCGCGAGGGTTCGACGACGATCCGCACTCTGCTCGACTACCGCTGGCGCCGGGACGACGACGGCGTGCTGCTCGCGACCGTGCGCGCCGACGCGTTCTGCCACTCGATGGTGCGCGCCCTCGTGGGCGCGGCGGTGGCGGTCGGGCTGGGGCGGCGGGAGCCCGACGCGATCGTGGCGCTGCTGCGCTCGGCCGAGCGCACCTCGCTGTTTCCCGTCGTGGCGGCGAAGGGGCTTGCGCTGGTCGAGGTGGGGTACCCGCCCGACGCCGAGCTCGCCGCTCGCGCCGAGCAGACGCGGGCGCGTCGCGAACCGCTCGGCTCCGCATCCACCGGGGCCGCGGCGGGCCCCGACGGCGGAAATTGACCGCGAGGGGCGCGGCCGCTAGGCTCGACCCTTGGTGCCCGTCGCCGACGGTCATCCGGTTGAGCCCTCCACCTGGGCGTTCGCTCTCGCTCTGAGCGCGAACTCCCTCCCGGAGCGGGATTCACGAACTCCTCGACACGAAAGTCCGCACTGTGACGCGCACATTCAGCCCCACTCCCGCTGACGTTCAGCGCAACTGGGTCGTCATCGACGCTACCGATGTCGTCCTGGGCCGCCTCGCCAGCCACGCCGCCGCCCTCCTGCGCGGCAAGCACAAGCCCACCTTCGCTCCGCACATGGACATGGGCGACTTCGTCATCATCATCAACGCCGACAAGGTCGCGCTGACCGGCTCGAAGCTCACGCAGAAGATGGCGTACCGCCACTCGGGCTACCCGGGCGGCCTGACGGCCACCTCGTACACCGAGCTGCTCGAGAAGCACCCCGAGCGCGCGGTCGAGAAGGCCATTCGCGGCATGCTGCCGAAGAACTCGCTGGGCCGCGCCCAGATCAAGAAGCTCAAGGTCTACGCGGGCGCCGAGCACCCGCACGCTGCGCAGCAGCCCACGACCTACACCCTCGACCAGGTCGCCCAGTAGCGGCCGCGCAGACGCTAAGGATCAGCATCGTGGCAGACGTCACCAACACCGAAGACATCACTCCCGAGTCGGCTCCGGAGTCGTACACCACCGAGTCGGCCGCACCCGTCGCGACCGCGGCGCCCCGCGCCGTGCTCTCGGTCTCGGGTCAGGCCGTGGGTCGCCGCAAGCAGGCCATCGCCCGCGTGCGCATCACCCCCGGCGCCGGCACCTACTCGGTGAACGGCCGCACTCTCGAGGACTACTTCCCCAACAAGCTGCACCAGCAGCTCATCAACGACCCCTTCACGGTCCTGCAGCTCGGCGGCGCCTACGACGTCACCGCGCGCATCACCGGCGGCGGCCCCTCGGGCCAGGCGGGCGCCCTGCGTCTCGCCATCGCGCGCGCCCTCAACGAGGTCGACCGCGAGAACAACCGCCCCGCCCTGAAGAAGGCCGGCTTCCTGACGCGCGACGCGCGCGTCATCGAGCGCAAGAAGGCCGGTCTCAAGAAGGCGCGCAAGGCTCCGCAGTACTCGAAGCGCTAGTCGCTTCGTTCGCGAACACGTCATGGGTCGACTCTTCGGCACCGACGGAGTCCGAGGGCTGGCGAACGGTGATCTCACCGTCGAGCTGGCCCTCGGGCTGTCGCAGGCGGCGGCCGCCGTGCTCACGCAGGGTCGGCACGCCGACGAGCTGCGCGCGCAGGGCAAGCGCCCCACGGCCATCGTTGCCCGCGACCCCCGGGTCTCGGGTCAGTTCCTGACCGCCGCGGTGTCGGCGGGGCTCGCGAGCTCGGGCATCGACGTGCTCGACGCGGGCGTCATCCCGACCCCTGCCGCGGCCTTCCTGGTGGGCGACGTGAACGCCGATTTCGGCGTCATGATCTCCGCCTCGCACAACCCGGCGCCCGACAACGGCATCAAGTTCTTCTCGTTCGGGGGCACCAAGCTTCCCGACGCGGTCGAAGACCGCATCGAGCAGGCGCTCGAGGGCGAGAAGCTCGCGCCGATCGGTGCCGGAGTGGGCCGCATCCGCCGCTTCGCCGACGCGGAGGATCGCTACCTGCTGCACCTGCTCGGCACCCTCGATGTGTCGCTCGAGGGCCTGCACGTCGTCATCGACTGCGCTCATGGCGCGGCCGCTGGCATCTCGCCGCAGGTGTTCGCCGACGCGGGCGCGCGGGTCACCGTCATCGGCAGCGACCCCGACGGCCTGAACATCAACGAGGGTGTCGGCTCGACCCACCTCGGGCCCCTGCAGGCCGCGGTGGTCGAGCACCGAGCCGATCTCGGCATCGCCCACGACGGCGACGCCGACCGCTGCCTCGCGGTGGATGCGCAGGGCCGCGTCATCGACGGCGACCAGATCATGGCGATCCTCGCGCTGTCGCTCAAGAACCGCGGCCGCCTGACCGACGACACCCTCGTCGTGACCGTCATGAGCAACCTCGGGCTCAAGCGCGCGATGGCCGACCACGGTGTGCACCTGATCGAGACGAAGGTGGGCGACCGTTATGTGCTCGAGGCGCTCGCCGAGCATCGTCTGGCCCTCGGCGGTGAGCAGTCGGGCCACATCATCTTCAGCGAGCACGCCACGACCGGTGACGGCATCCTCACCGGCCTGCAGCTCGCGGCGGAGATGGCCCGCACCGGCCGCAGCCTCGCCGAGCTCGCCGACGTCATGACCGTCTTCCCGCAGGTGCTCGTGAATGTGCGCGGCGTCGACCGCACCGCCCTCGAGGGCGACGCGGTGATCGCGGCCGCGGTCGCGGCCGAGGAGGCGCTGCTCGGCGACAGCGGCCGCGTGCTGCTGCGTGCCAGCGGAACCGAGCCGATGGTGCGCGTCATGGTGGAGGCCGCCGATCAGGCCACTGCCGAGCAGGTCGCCGAGCGGCTCGCCGACGTGGTGCGCGCTCAGCTCGCTGTCTGACGCGCGGCCGCGGCGCAGCATCCCGCCGAACCGCGACCCGGATGCGCGCGCCTAGATCTTCCGCAGCAGCACGGTCTCGACCGTGTGGTCGCTGGCCTTGCGCAGCACGAGCGACGCCCGCGCCCGGGTCGGCAGGATGTTCTGCACCAGATTCGGCTCGTTGATCTCGCGCCAGATCTCGCGCGCCTTCGCCACCGCCTGCTCGTGATCGAGTGCGGCGTAGCGATGGAAGTAGCTGCGCGGGTCGGCGAAGGCGCCGCGCTGCAGGGCCAGGAAGCGCTCCTCGTACCACTGGGCGATGTCGCTCGTGCGCGCGTCGACGTAGATCGTGAAGTCGAACAGGTCGCTCACCGCGAGCGCCGTGCCCGGCGCGGGCGGCTGCAGAACGTTGAGGCCCTCGACGATGAGGATGTCGGGCCGGCGCACGACGATCTCCGCCCCCGGCACCCGGTCGTAGCTGAGGTGGCTGTAGACGGGAGCCCGCACCTCGTCGGCGCCCGCCTTCACGCGCGCGACGAACCGCAGGAGCGCGCGCCGGTCGTACGACTCGGGAAACCCCTTGCGGTGCAGGATGCCCCGCCGCCCGAGCTCGGCGGTCGGCAGCAGGAAGCCGTCGGTGGTCACGCGCTCGACGCGCGGAGTGTCGGGCCAGCGCGAGAGCAGCTCGCGCAGCAGGCGGGCGATCGTCGACTTGCCCACCGCCACCGAGCCGGCCACGCCGATGACGAACGGCGTGGGTGTGCTCGCCTCCCCCAGGAAGCTGCGGGTGGCCTGGTGCAGCGAGCGGGCACCGACCGCGTAGAGGCTGAGCAGTCGGCTCAACGGCACGTAGACCTCGGCGACCTCGCGCTCGTCGAGCGCGTCGCCGAGCCCGCGCAGCTGCACGAGCTCGGGCTCGGTGAGCGGTCGATCGGTGGTCGGGGCGAGCGCCGCCCACCGCTGCCGGTCGATCTCATCGAACGGACTCGTATCGCGCACACCGTGGGGCTCGGTCATCGCCACCACAGTACCGCCGGGCCGCGCGCCCCGCCGCGGGCCGGGCAGCAGGGCACGGAGCCCTAGAATGGTCGGCTATGTGCGGAATCGTGGGCTATGTCGGAACCCGGGGCAGTATCGAGGTGCTCCTGGGCGGTCTCAAGCGACTCGAGTACCGCGGCTACGACTCCGCGGGGGTCGCCGTCATCGACGACGCCGGCCACCTGGGCACGCGCAAGCACGCCGGCAAGCTCGGCATCCTCACCGATGATCTCGGTGCGGAACCGCTGACCGATGGCCACACCGGCATCGGGCACACCCGCTGGGCGACGCACGGCGGGCCGACCGACGCGAACGCCCACCCGCATCTCGGCGACGGCGGCAAGCTGGCGCTCATCCACAACGGCATCATCGAGAACTTCGCCGAGCTCAAGGCCGAGCTGCTCGCCGCCGGCCACACCTTCACCTCCGAGACCGACACCGAGGTCGCGGCGCTGCTCGTGGGCGATGCGTTCCGCGAGACCGGTGATCTGACCGGTGCCATGCTGCGCGTGGTCAACCGGCTCGAGGGCGCCTTCACGCTGCTCGCCGTCCACGCCGACCAGCCGGGAGTGGTCGTCGGAGCGCGGCGCAACTCCCCGCTCGTCATCGGGCTCGGCGAGGGCGAGAACTTCCTCGGCTCCGACGTCGCCGCCTTCGTCGAGTACACCCGCCACGCGATGGAGATCGGCCAGGACCAGCTGGTGACGATCCGCCCCGACCGGGTCGAGGTCGTCGACTTCGCCGGGCTCCCCGTGGCTCCGCCGACCTTCGAGGTCGACTGGGACGCCTCGGCCGCCGAGAAGGGCGGCTGGTCGAGCTTCATGGCGAAGGAGATCAGCGAGGAGCCGGAGGCGGTCGCCAAGACCATCCTCGGGCGCGTGCACGACGGTCTCGTCGACCTGCCGGAGGTGACCGCGCTCGGCGACGAGGTGCTGCGCGGCATCGACCGGGTGCTCATCATCGCGTGCGGCACGGCCGCCTACGCGGGGATGGTCGGCAAGTACGCGATCGAGCAGTGGGCGCGCATCCCGGTCGATGTCGAACTGGCGCACGAGTTCCGCTACCGCGAACCGGTGCTGTCGCCGAACACGCTCGTGGTCTCGATCAGCCAGTCGGGCGAGACGATGGACACCCTGATGGCCGTGAAATACGCGCGCGAGCGCGGTGCCCGCACGCTCTCGATCTGCAACACGCAGGGCGCGACGATTCCGCGCGAGTCCGACGCGGTGGTCTACACGCATGCCGGGCCCGAGGTCGCCGTCGCCTCGACGAAGGCCTTCGTCGCGCAGATCACCGCCACCTACCTGCTCGGCCTGCAGCTCGGCCAGGCGCGCGGCGCGCTGACCGACGACGAGGCCCGCGGGCTCGTCGCCGAGCTGCAGGAGGTGCCGGAGAAGCTCGCGACCGTGCTGCAGGTCGGCGACCGCATCAAAGAGCTCGCCCACTGGATGGCCGACACCCGATCGGTGCTCTTCCTCGGCCGGCACGTCGGCTACCCCGTCGCGCTCGAGGGCGCCCTCAAGCTCAAGGAGCTCGCGTACATCCACGCGGAGGGCTTCGCGGCGGGCGAGCTCAAGCACGGCCCGATCGCGCTCATCGAGCCCGGCCAGGTGGTGTTCGTGCTCGTGCCCAGCCCGCGCGACCCTCGCTCGCTGCACAGCAAGGTCGTGTCGAACATCCAGGAGATCCGGGCGCGCGGCGCCCGCGTCATCGCGATCGCCGAGGAGGGCGATGTCGCCGTGCTCCCGCACGCTGACGAGGTCATCCGCATCCCGCTGGCCTCCCCGTTCTTCGAGCCGCTGCTCGCCGTCGTGCCGCTGCACTACTTCGGCATGGAGCTGGCCGCCGCGAAGGGGCTCGACGTCGATCAGCCGCGCAACCTGGCCAAGTCGGTCACGGTCGAGTAGCCGGGCTCACGAGCGGCCGGAGCGGCGGGCAGTCATGGGGCGCATCGTGGGCATCGGCGTCGATGTCGTCGACCTCGCCCGCTTCGAACGCGCGCTCGACCGCACCCCGCGCTTGCGTGAGCGCCTGTTCACCGACGAGGAGCGCGTGCTGCCGCTGCGCTCGCTCGCCGGGCGCTTCGCCGCCAAGGAGGCTCTGCTGAAGGCCCTGGGCGCGACCGACGGCGTGGGGTGGCACGACATGCGCGTGGTGAGCGGCGCCGACGGCAACCCCGACCTCGAGGTCTCCGGCCGCGCGGCCGAGATCGTGGCGGCCCGCGGCATCGCGTCGCTGCACGTCTCGATGTCGCACGACGCTGGCGTCGCCATCGCGTTCGTGGTGGCGGAGTCATGACCGCACCGCTGCGCGAGGCCCGCATCGACGCGGCCGCGATCACCGCGAACGCGGCCGCGCTCCGAGCGCGCATCCGCACGCCGCACGCGATGGCGATCGTGAAGGCCGACGGGTACGGGCACGGCGCCGTGACCGCCGCGCGCTCCGCCCTCGAGGGCGGCATCGATCAGCTGGGGGTCGCCGACCTCGACGAGGCCTTCGAGCTGCGGGCGGCGGGCATCGATGCCCCGGTGCTCGCGTGGCTGCTCGACCCCGCGTTCGACGCCGCGGCCGCCGCCGAGGCCGGTATCGCGCTCGGCATCAGCTCGCGTGCCCAACTGCAGCGCGCCGCGGCGAGCGGTCATCGCGTCGCCGTGCACGTGAAGGTCGACACGGGCCTGTCGCGCAACGGGGTGCCGGAGGCCGACTGGGGCCCGACGGTCGAGGCTCTCGCCGCCGCGCAGCGCGCGGGCACGATCGAGCTGCGCGGCGTCTTCAGCCACCTGTCGAACACCTCGGCAGACGACGACCGGGCGCAGGTGGTCGCCTTCGAGCGGTTCCTGGATGCGGTGCGCAGCGTCGGCCTCGAGCCGGGCATCCGTCATCTCGCGGCCTCGGCCGCCGCGCTCGACCACCCCGCCGCGCACTACGACCTCGTGCGCTTCGGCATCGCGCTCTACGGCATCGCCCCCGAGCCCCACCTGCGCGGGGCGGTGCCGCTGCGGCCGGCGATGCGCCTGAGCGCCCGGGTCGTCGGCGTCAAGCGCGTGCCCGCCGGCAGCGGCGTCTCGTACGGCTACCTGCACCGCACGGCGGCGCCGACGACCCTCGCGCTCGTGCCGCTGGGCTACGCCGATGGTGCGCCGCGTGCGGCCATCGGTGCTCCGGTGCTCATCGGCGGCAGCATCCACCGCGTCGTCGGCCGCATCGCAATGGATCAGTTCGTCGTCGATGTCGGCGACGCGCCCGTCGCGGTCGGCGACGAGGTTGTGCTCTGGGGCGATCCTGCCGCGGGCGAGCCGAGCGTCGACGACTGGGCCGACGCCGCCGGCACGATCGCCTACGAACTGGTCACGCGCCTCGGGCGCCGTGTGCGGCGCACCACCCGGGCGACGGGATGACGGAGCCGACGATGCCCGTCACGCTCACCATCGCCGACCCCGACGGCATGGCGGCCCTCGGGGCGACGGTCGCCGCGCAGCTGCGCGCGGGCGACGTCGTGCTGCTGACGGGGGAGCTGGGCGCGGGCAAGACGACGCTCGTACGGGGACTCGGCGAGGCGCTCGGCGTGCGCGGCACCGTGACGAGCCCGACGTTCGTGCTCGCGCGAACGCATCCGCGTCCTGCCGGCCCCCCGCTCGTGCACGTCGACGCGTACCGGCTGCGCGATGCCGCCGAGCTCGACGACCTCGACCTCGACTTCGCCGCATCCATCGTCGTCGTGGAGTGGGGGGCGGGGCTTCTCGAGCACCTCGTCGACGAGTGGCTCGCCATCACCATCGATCGGCCGACCGGCGCGGGGGAGCACGCCGACGACGACCCCGCGGCCCGTGCCCCCGCCGACGCCTCCGACCCGCCCCCCGATGAGGCTCCCGTCGAACCGCGTCGGGTGACGATCACTGGCATCGGCGAGCGCTGGGCCGACCTAGGCTGGCTGCATGCTGCTGGCGATTGACACCTCGGCCGGCACGGCCGTCGCACTGGTCGCCGCTGACGGCCGCGTGCTCGCCGACCGCTCGACGGCCGACACGCGCCGCCACGCCGAGGTCATCGGCCCCTTCCTGGCGGAGGTGCTGGGTGCGGCCGGCGCCACGGCCCGCGACCTCGACGGTGTCGTCACCGGAATCGGCCCGGGGCCGTTCACGGGCCTGCGGGTCGGCATCGCGGCGGCGCGCGCGATCGCGCTTGCGGCGAGCATCCCGCTGCTGGCGGTGCCCAGCCATGACGCCGTCGCGCTGCGGCTCGTCGAGGGCGGGGTGGCGGCCGGCCGCTTCGCCGTCGTGACGGATGCCCGCCGCCGTGAGGCGGCCGTCACCGTCTACGCGGCCGCCCTGCCCCTGCCGACGATGCTCGAGCCCGCGCACCTCGTGCCGCGTGCGGGGTGGATGCCGCCCGACGGGGTCACGGCGCACGAGGCGCACGAGATTCCCGCCGCGCCGCTCGCACACGCCGCCCTCGCTCGGCTCGCCGCCGGACTGACCTTTCCCGAGCCCCAGCCGCTCTACCTGCGCGCTCCGGACGTCACGCTGTCGAGCCCGAAGCGGGTGACCGGATGACCGCCCCCGCGACCCGCTCGCCGATGCTGCGCGATGCGACGCCTGACGACCTGCCCGCGATCATGGTGCTCGAGCGGCGCCTGTTCCCGGGCGACGCCTGGAGCCCCGCGATGATGGCCGAGGAGCTCGCCGCTGCGCACACCCGGTACCTGGTGGCGGAGGTGGCGGGGGAGGTGGTCGGCTACGCCGGGCTCAGCGCCCTGCCCGGCGCGACGCAGGCCGACATCCAGACGATCGCTGTCGAGCCCGCGCACCGTCGGCTCGGCCTCGGCACCGCGCTGCTGACCACCCTGCTCGACGAGGCCGCGCGTCGCGGAGCCACCGAGGTGCTGCTGGAGGTGCGCGCTGACAACCCCGGAGCGCAGGCGCTCTACGAGCGCCACGGCTTCACGGCCATCGCGGTGCGGCCGCGGTACTACCAACCCGACGACGTCGACGCGATCGTCATGCGCCGGGAGGGTGGCGCGTGAACCGCGAGAACCCTCTCGTGCTCGGCATCGAGTCGAGCTGCGACGAGACCGGCATCGGCATCGTGCGGGGCACCACCCTGCTCGCGAACGTGATCGCGTCGTCGATGGAGGAGCACGCTCGCTACGGCGGCGTCGTGCCGGAGGTCGCGGCGCGCGCCCACCTCGAGGCGCTCGAGCCGGCCCTGCGCGAGGCTCTCGCAACCGCGGGAGTCTCGCTCGCCCAGATCGATGGGGTCGCCGTCACGAGCGGCCCGGGACTGTCGGGCGCCCTCATGGTGGGCGTGGGTGCCGCGAAGGCCCTCGCCGTCGCGCTCAACACACCCTTCTACGCCGTCAACCACCTGGTGGGCCACGTCGGCGCCGATGTGCTGCGCACCGAGGGCGAGCCCGCCATCGAGCTGCCGACGATCGCGCTGCTGGTCTCGGGCGGCCACACCTCGCTGCTGCACGTGCGCAACCTGACGAGCGACGTCGAGCTGCTCGGCGAGACGATCGATGACGCCGCGGGGGAGGCCTTCGACAAGGTCGCGCGTCTGCTCGGGCTGCCCTATCCCGGCGGCCCGCACATCGATCGCGTCGCGGCCGAGGGCGACCCGGCGGCCGTGCGGTTTCCGCGCGGACTCACGCTGCCGAAGGACCTCGAGCGCCACCGCTACGACTTCTCCTTCTCGGGCCTCAAGACGGCGGTCGCCCGGCATGTCGAGAGGCTGCGGGATGCGGGGCTCGCGGTGCCCGTCGCCGACATCGCCGCCTCGTTCCGCGAGGCCGTCGCCGACGTGCTCACGGCGAAGGCGATCGCGGCCTGCACCGACCTCGGTGTGCCGCGCCTGCTGCTCGGCGGGGGCGTCGCCGCGAACGCGCGGGTGCGGGCCCTTGCCGCGGAGCGCGCGGCCGACGCGGGGGTCGAGCTCCGCATCCCGCCGCTGTCGCTCTGCACTGACAACGGAGCGATGATCGCGGCCCTCGCCGCCCAGCTGATCATGGCCGGCCACCCGCCGTCGCGGCTCGACGTGAGCGCCGACTCGACCCTGCCGGTCACGATCATCCAGGCGTGACGAGGCCGAGCCGCGCCCGCAGCTCCGGCGCGCTCGAGGCCGGTGGCGCGCCCGCCGGTTCGTTGACACCCCCCGGGGTCGCTGACACCATGGGCCGTGCCCGCTCCCCGGGCCGCCACCATCCACCATTCCAGGAGACCGCATGTCTGACGTGACCCCGCCCGCCGCCCCGACCCCGCCCCCCGCCACCCCGTACGCCGCTGCGCCCGTCGGTGCCAAGACGAACACCCTCGCGATCGTCTCGCTCGTGCTGGCGTTCTTCGTCTCGCTCGGTGCGGTGATCTGCGGCCACATCGCGCTCAGCCAGATCAAGCGCACGGGCGAGAACGGCCGCGGCCTCGCGATCGCCGGCCTCGTTCTGGGCTACCTCGGTCTCGTCGGCGGCCTGATCCTCTCGATCGTCTGGATCAGCTTCTTCACGCTCGCCGCGAGCAACGGCGTTACTTTCGCGCCCTGACCATCGGGTCGAGAGGATTCGAGGCTCGCGCCGGGGTGAACCCCCGGTGCGAGCCTCTATCATGTGCGGAGCATCCGACCCCCGAACCGATCAGAACGGCACGCTCATGACCGACGCCGCGTCGACGTCCACGACCCTCACGAACCGCCTCGCCCCGGTGGCGCTCATCCTCGCGGTTCTCGTTCCGATCGCCGGTGCCGTGCTGGGGCACATCACTCTGCGCCAGATCGCCCAGACCGGCGAGGGCGGTCGGCCCCTGGCGGTCGCCGCCGTCATCATCGGCTGGATCGGCACCGTGGCGTGGTTCGTCTTCTGGGGCGTGTTCCTGACCACGCTCGGCGCCCTCGGAGCCTGACCCCCAGCGCCTGACCCTCGGGCGCCCCCGCAGACCTCACGCTCCGATCCCACCAGGAGGACCCCATGGCCGACACCACGCCCCCGCCCCCGCCGCCCGCTCCCGGACAGGGCGCCGCGGATGCTCCTCTCGAGCCCGCGAAGAAGCCCGCGGCGCGCCGTACCGCCGCCGCGACGTCCGCGACTGATGCGCCGGCCGTCGCGAAGCCCGCTGCCGCGAAGCCGGCTGCCGCGAAGCCGGCTGCCGCGAAGCCGGCCGCCGCGAAGCCGTCAGCTGCTGCCGCGCCCGCTCCGATCGAGACGCCGCCCGCCGCGCGTCCCGATCCGTACGCCCCTCCGGCTGCTCCGGCTGCTGCTGCGGCACCGGCGGCAGCGGCCGCCTCGGCTGCGCCGGGGGGCCCCGCGGCCCCGGTCGCGCCGCCCGCCGCCACGCCCTACAGCGCCCTGCCGACGGCGCCGTCGTCGACCCTGAGCGTGCTCGCGCTCGTGTTCGGCATCATGGGGCTCGTCTTCTCGTTCGTGGCGTTCGGCCTGCTGCCGGCGATCGCCGGCGTGATCCTGGGTCATCTCGCCCTCAAGCGCGAGCCGCACGCCCGCGGCATGGCCATCGCCGGACTCGCGTGCGGGTACGGCGGCATCGCCATCTCGCTGCTGTGGGGAATCCTCTTCCTCGGGCTCACGCTGCTGCCGCTGCTGTTCTTCTCGAGCTTCAGCACCATGGGCGGGTTCTGACCCTCGCGCGGCCCCCGGCCGTCGGGGGCCTCAGTCGGCGCGCTCGGCGAGCAGGGCGACCCGCTCGCCCGCGACGCGGGTGAGCAGCAGCACGGCCTGACCATCGCCGCGCAGCTTCAGCTTCGGCCGCAGGCGGGCCGGATCGATGTCGACCCCGCGCTTCTTGATCTCGAGCACCCCGATGCCCCGATCGGCCAGCGCGCGCCCGAGGCGTGCGACATCGAGGGGGAGGCGCTCGAGCACGCGGAATCCCCGGGCGAAGGGCGTGGGGGCGGCCGTGTCGGTCGTCACGTACGCGATGGAGGCGTCGAGCATCCGCCCGCCCATGCTGCGGGCGAGGTCACCGATGAGGCGCGCCCGAATCACAGCGCCGTCGGGCTCGTAGACGTAGTCGCCGAGCGCACCCGGCGCGACGTCGGCGCTGTCGGCGGCGCTCCGCAGCTCGGCCGGTGCGCCGTCGCCGCGCAGCACGAGCGCCGCGCGGCCGACACCGGGGCGGGCGAGCGCGCCGCTCCAGAGCACGAGCTCGACGACCTCGCCGTCGACCGACACCCACTGCGCCTCGAGCCCCTCGGGCAGCAGTGAGCGGTGCATGCCGGGCGCGAGCTTGATGCCGGTCGGGCGCCGCTGCGCGAGCTCGAGCGCCTGGGTGAGCGAGGGCGACCAGTCGTCGGGCGAGGCCAGGCGCATGGCGCCCGAGCGGCGGGCGGGGTCGAGCCAGACGCCGTCGATGTCGTCGAGAGGCTGTGCGCGGGCGTCACCGTGCACCACCGTCGCGGTTGGGAAGGGCGCCAGGTTGTAGGCGGCGAGCGCGGCCGTGACCTCGTCGCGCTCCACCGCAGTGACCACGAGATCGAGGGAGGCGAGCGCGAGCGCGTCGCCGCCGATGCCGCAGCCGAGGTCGGCGACCCGCTGCAGGCCGGCGCGCGCGAACCGTCCGGCGTGCTGGGCGGCGACCGAGAGCCGGCTCGCCTGCTGGAGGCCGTCGGCCGTGAACAGCATGCGCGCCGCGAACGGCCCGAACTTCGCTGCCGCCTTCCGGCGCAGCCGGTACTGGGTCAGAACGGCCGCAACGCGAGCGGGCGGATGCCCCTGCCGACGCAGACGCGAGACGAGGGCCACCGCATCGGCGGTCGTGGTGCTCGGCTCGAGACTGTCGAGCAGCGAGAGCGCGTCGGCCGTCAGCAGCTCGCGCAGCTCGGCGGAATCCATGGCTCGATCCTCCCACTCGTGCGGCCTCCTCCGCGGCTGGCACTCGGATTGCGAGAGTGCTAATGGCTTCGGTACAGTTGACCTGGCACTCGCGCGTCGAGTGTGCCAACTCCCCTCATCGTCGTCAGAAAGAAGAGGTCAACCGTGTCGGTCAGCATCAAGCCGCTCGAGGATCGCATCGTCATCAAGCAGGTCGAGGCGGAGCAGACCACCGCTTCGGGTCTCGTCATCCCCGACACCGCCAAGGAGAAGCCCCAGGAGGGCGAGGTCGTCGCCGTCGGCCCCGGCCGCATCGACGACAACGGCAACCGTGTTCCGCTCGACGTCGCCGTCGGTGACCGCGTGCTGTACTCGAAGTACGGCGGCACCGAGGTCAAGTACGGCGGCGAGGAGTTCCTCGTGCTGTCGGCCCGCGACGTGCTGGCGGTCGTCGTCCGCTAGGCGGTCCCCGCAGCCATCCTCTCGACACCCCCGGCGCGCATCCGCGCGACCGGGGGTTCGTGCTGCCGGGGGCCGGTCCGCGCCCGAGTACAGTGAGGCTGTGCCCGAGAACCGCCTGTCGACCTCGGGGCTCGCCCTGGCGGTCGGCGCCTACGGGCTCTGGGGCTTCCTGCCCGCCTACTTCCTGCTGCTGGCGCCGAGCGGTCCGGTCGAGATCGTCGCGTGGCGGGTCGTCCTCTCCCTCGTCTTCTGCGGCATCCTGCTCGCGGCGACGCGCGCGTTCCGCCCCTTCGCCGCGCTGCTGCGTGACCGGCGGGTCATGGGGCTCAGCCTCGTCGCCGGCATCCTCATCGCCATCAACTGGATCGTCTACGTCTACGGCTCGACGAGCGGGTTCGTGGTCGAGGCCGCCCTCGGCTACTTCATCAACCCGATCGTCTCCATCGGGCTCGGCGTGATCTTCCTGCGCGAGCGACTGCGGGCCGGCCAGTGGGCGGCGGTCGGCATCAGCGTCATCGCCGTGCTCGTGCTCGCCATCGGTTACGGGCAGCCGCCGTGGATCGCCCTGACCCTCGCGTTCTCGTTCGGCTTCTACGGGTTCATCAAGAACCGCATGGGGGGCCGCGTATCAGCCGTCGCCGGGCTCACCCTCGAGACCGCGTGGCTCGTGCCCGTCGCTCTCGTCGCTCTCGTCGCCGTCGAACTGGCCGGCGGGGTCACGATGGGGCGCGAGGGCATCGCGCACGCCCTGCTGCTGTCGCTCGCCGGAGTCGTCACGGCGGTGCCGCTGCTGCTCTTCGCCGCCGCGAGCCGGCGGCTGCCGCTCAGCGTCATGGGGTTCATCCAGTACCTCGCCCCGCTCATGCAGTTCGCCTTCGGGGTCATCGTGCTGCTCGAGCCCATGCCGCTCGAGCGCTGGATCGGCTTCGCCCTCGTCTGGGTCGCCCTCATCGTCCTCACCGCCGAGGCCGTGCTGCACCGCCGTCGCGCGGCGCGCGCGCGGCGTGCCGAGGCGGCCGGAGCGCCGCCGGGCGCGACGGACCCGGTTGCCACCGGACCGATCCCGACCGTCTAGCCGTCGAGGTCGCGCAGGGCCCCGTCCAGCTCGGTGACCAGGCGCTCGGCGTCGACGACCGAGAACGGCAGGGGAGGCCGGATCTTGAGCGCGGCGTTGTCACGACCGGAGGCGCTGATCAGGATGCGGCGCTCCCGCATCCCGCTGACCAGGGCTGTCGCGGCCCGCTGGTCGGGCAGCCCGGTGGCGGGATCGACGACATCGATGCCGAGGTAGAGGCCCGCACCGCGCGCATCCCGCAGGCGCGGGTGCCGCGCCTCGAGCTCGCCGAGCATGCCGAGCAGGGTCGCGCCCACCGCTGCGGCGTGCTGCGGCAGGCCCTCCTCGTGCAGCACCTCCCACGTGGCCCGCGCGGCCGCCACCGACACGGGCGTTCCGGCGAACGTGTTGAAGTAGCGCACGCGCTCGCCGAAGTCGGCCATGAGCGGCCGCCGCGCGACGAGTGCCGCCACCGGGAGCCCGTTGGCCATCGGCTTGCCGATCGTCACGAGGTCGGGGTCGAGCCCGTGCCGGGTGAAGCCCCACAGGCCGGGCTCGGCGGCGGTCGAGCCGAGCCGGCCGAATCCGGGCTGCACCTCATCGGCGATCACCAGGCCGCCCGCGGCGCGCACCGCCTCGGCGACCGCGGCGAGCGCCGCGCAGGTGCCGGGGGAGGGGGCGATGAAGCCGTCGCTCGCGAAGGCGGTGTCGACGATGAGCGCCGCCACCCCGTGGCCGTCGGCCTCGAGGGCGGCGATCGCGCGGCGGGCATCCGCGATCATCGCCTGCCCGTCGCCGACCGGCGGCCGCACCGTGCGGGTCCAGTCGGCGAGCGAGCGATCGCCGCCGAGCGAGGGCGAGATCGCCGCGATCTCGGTGGTGACCCCGTGGTAGGCGTTCTCGGTGACGATGACTCCACGGCGGCCGGTCGCCTGCTTCGCCACCCGCAGGGCGAGGTCGTTGGCCTCCGAGCCCGTGCACACGAGGGTGAGGGTGTCGAGGGCCGTCGGGAAGGCGCCGATCAGCCGTTCTGCGTAGTCGATGAGGCCTTCATCGAGGTAGCGCGTGTGGGTGTTGAGCCGCGCGGCCTGCTCGGCGATCGCCGCCGCCACCCGCGGGTGCGCGTGCCCCACCACTGGCACGTTGTTGTAGGCGTCGAGGAACTCCTCGCCCTCGCGCGTGTAGAGCCGCGTGCCGCTGCCGCGCACGAACTCGACCGGTTGCGCGTAGAACAGCCGGTAGCCGGGCGAGAGCACGGCGTCGCGGCGGTCGATGAGCGCTCGGGTGCGAGCATCGAGCCCGGCCCGGTGCTCGGGGCGGAAGTACGTTGCAGGGCCGATCACGACATGCCTCCGATGCGGTGCGGGATGCTCGCGCCCAGCTCGCGCAGGTCGCGGGCGATGGCGCTCAGGTTGCGGCTCGCGTACTCCGCCGCTCGCGGGTTCGTGGCGGCGATGCTCGAGTTCAGGATGCCGCGCTGAGCCAGGCGCAGCATCACCAGCTCGGGCAGCAGGGCGTGCTCGAGCTCGTCGAGGGGCGCCACGCTCTCGTAGCCGGCCACGTAGGCCGCCGCGGCCGACCAGGGCGGCGCCGCATCGCCGACGCGCCCCCGCGCGTACGACGCCGCGACGGCCAGGTCGGCGACCCGCGGTGTGCGGGTCATGTCACCGAAATCGAGCACGCCGGTGACGACGAGCGGCGTGCTGGGCGGGCCGGGTGCCACGAGCACGTTATCGCCGTGCAGGTCGTTGTGCGCGAGCACCGCGGCCAGGGCGCGGGCGGGCTCGAGCACGGCATCCAACGCCCGCTCGATCACCGGCGCGACCACCGCGCGCAGCGCGGCGTCGGCGAGGCTGCGGGCGAGCGGGCCGTAGGCCTCGAGCGCCAGCAGGTTCCAGGGCGTGGGTGCTCCCTGCAGCGGCGGAACGGCCGCGTCGCCGATCTCCGCGATGGCCGCCGCCAGCCGCGCGTGCAGCGCGCCGAGCGCGCTCAGGTCGGCGAGCGACCGCGGGGCCGAGCCCAGGGTGTCGCCCTCGAGGTGGGTCAGCACCCGCAGCACCCGGGGGCCGTCGGGTGTGCCGACGGTCGTGGACAGTGCACCGTCGAGGGTCGGCACCACGCGCGGAACCGGCAGGTCGGGGTGGATGCGCGCCAGCGCGTCGAGCACCGCGAGCTGATCGGCCAGCACGCGCGCGTCGTCGAGCGGATGCGCGAGCTTCGCCACGAGCGTGCGCCCGCCCGCGCGCACGCGCACCGTGTCGTCGCGCTCGGTCGCGAGTCGCTCGGCCTGAGCACCGGCGATGCCGTGCGTGCGCTCGAGCACAGCGGCGAGCGTCTCGACGGCCACCGGCTGGAACGGCGCGGTCAGGTGCAGGGGCGACGGCGCGGGCACCGCACCAGCCTATGCGGGGGCCGCTACAGTGCCGATAGCCCGTGGTCCGGCCCGTGCCCGACCGCTCGGAAGGAGCCCCGCCATGCCGCCGCGCCACCCCGCGCCCCGCCGCGCGCCCCGCCGTGCGGGGGCGCATCGCCGCACCCGCGCTCTCACCGCTCTCGGGGCCGCAGCCCTGATCGGAATCCTGCTGGCCGGCTGCGCCGGCCCGCGCCCGCTGCCGACCCCGACGCCGACCCCGACCGAGACCATCGGCGCGACGGGCGACGGCGTGCTGCGCATCGGAACTCTTCTGCCGACGACGGGCGACGTCGCCTTCATCGGCCCCGGCATGATCGCCGCGGTCGAGGTCGCCGTGCGCGACATCAACGCCGCGGGCGGCGTGCTCGGGCAGCCGGTCGAGGTGCTGCACCGCAACTCGGGTACGGCCGAGGAGGAGCGCCTGGAGGCCGCCTTCGCCGACCTCGTCGAGCGCGGCGTCGACGTCATCATCGGCCCGGCCACGTCGGCGCTCGCCGAGCGCCTCGTACCCCTGGCTGACGAGGCCGGGGTCACGGTGATCTCGCCCGCGGCCACCTATCCGACCGTGCGCGCGTCGACCCCCGCAGGTGTCTTCTTCCGCACCATACCGGCCTACGACCAGCAGGCCGTCGCGATCATCGACGCGCTCGACGCCGACGGCGTCGATGCGGTCGCCCTCGTCACCACCGGCGACGCACTGGGCCTGGCGTTCGAGCTGGCCGTGCGCGCGGCGCTCGATGAGCGCGGCATGCGCCTGGGTGCGATCGAGCAGCTGGATGCGGCCACCAACCCCGCGCGCCTGGCGTTCAGCATCGCCGGCAGCGAGCCCGATGCGGTCATCCTGGCCACGGGGGCGAGCCTCGCCGAGCAGAACGCCCGCGTGCTCACCGCCCTCATCGAGCGGGGAATCGATGCGGATGCGCTCTGGCTCACCGCCCAGAACCTCGTCGACTACTCGGCGGCGGTCGACGCGGGCCTGCTCGAGGGCGTCAACGGCGTGCTCGAAGGGGCGGAGGTCTCGGATGAGCTGCTCGCGCGGTTCCGGCAGTCCGACCCCTTCCTGCGCAGCGCCCGATTCGGGCCGGAGGCGTATGACGCCGTCGTGCTCGCCGCTCTCGCCGCGCAGCTCGCCGAGGACGACGGCGGGCCGTCGATCGCCCGCGCCCTCGCCGCCGCGGCGGGAGAGGCCTCCGGCATCCCCTGCGGCAGCTACGGCGAGTGCCTCTCGGTGCTCGAGACCGAGCCCGCCATCGACTACGACGGTCTCTCGGGCCCGCTCACGCTCGACGATGCGGGCGACGTGATCGAGGGCACCCTCGGGCTCTTCCGGTACACCGCCGAGAACCGGGTCGAGCGCGTCGGTGAGCTCGCCCTCGCCGCCCGCTGAGCGGGCCCCGAGGGGGGCTCATCGCTCCTCGCGCCGGGGGCGACGGAAAGCATCGTCGGGGAGCGTGCACGTGCACCGATTCCGTCGCGACTCCCCCTGCACGAGCACGTTTCACGGTGTTACAGGGCTGTAACCCGAATGTGTTGTGAACGGGTACTGAACACCGTACGGTGGCAAGACGGGCATGTTCTGCCCGCATCCTGAACACCAATGAACCCAAGGAGCAACATGGGCGTTTTCACTTCCGGCGCAGGCCGTCGCTCTCGCTCTCTCAAGTCGATCCTCGGCGGCATTGCCGTCGTGGGTGCCAGCGCGCTCGTTCTGAGCGGCTGCGCCCCGGCTGAGAGCGAAGAGCCCGCGGCACCCGCCGAGGACCTCACCCTCAAGATCGGCACCATCCTCCCGCAGAGTGGTGCGCTGGCCTTCCTCGGCCCGCCCGAGGAGGCGGGTGTTGCTCTCGCCGTGCAGGAGGTCAACGAGGCCGGTCTCGGCATCACGGTCGAGGCCATCTACCGCGACTCGGGCGACACCACCACTGACACCGCCACCGTCTCGGTGACCGACTTGCTCTCGCAAGACGTCACCGCGATCATCGGTGCCGCGTCGTCGGGTGTGTCGTTCACCGTCATCGACCAGATCGTCGGTGCGGGCGTCGTGCAGTTCTCGCCGGCGAACACCTCGCCCGACTTCACGAACTACGACGACAACGGCCTCTACTGGCGCAACGCTCCGAGCGACCTGCTCCAGGGCGAGGTTCTCGGCAACCTGATCGCCGAGGAGGGCGCTGCCACGCTCGGCCTGCTCGTCCTGAACGACGCTTACGGCACCGGCCTCGCCGGCGCCCTGCGCGCCACGTTCGAGGCGGCCGGTGGCGAGGTCGTCGCCGAGGAGCTGTTCAACGAGGGTGACACGAGCTTCGACGCTCAGGTCTCCGCGCTGACTGCTGCGAACCCCGACGCGATCGCCGTCATCACCTTCGACCAGGCCAAGGTCGTCGTTCCCGCCCTCGTGGGCGCGGGCTACCCCGGAAGCCAGCTGTACTTCGTCGATGGCAACCTCGCCGACTACAGCGCCGACTTCGAGCCGGGCCTGATCGAGGGCGCCAAGGGCACCCTCCCGGGTCTCGACATCTCGAGCCTCGGCAACTTCCAGGACCGCCTGCTCGAGGTCGACCCCGACCTGACCGAGTTCAGCTACGCGGCCGAGTCGTACGACGCCGTCATCCTGCTCGCGCTCGCCGCTCTCGCGGCCGGCTCGACGGAGGGTGCCGACATGGCCTCGAAGCTGCAGGAGGTCTCGGGTGGCTCGGGCGATGGTGAGAAGTGCACCGACTTCGCGTCGTGCGCCGCGATCCTCGCCGACGGTGGCGTCATCGACTACGACGGCGCTTCCGGCCCGATCACCTTCGACGAGAACGGTGACCCGACCGAGGCCACGATCGGTATCTTCGAGTACCAGGCCGACAACACCTTCGTGCGCATCAACTAAGTCGCACGAGCGGTAACGCGGAGGGGCCCCGGCATCAGCCGGGGCCCCTTCCGTTTGCCCCCCTACCCGCGGGTCGACTCGGAGCAACGACGGAGACGGCCTCGTTCCACACTCCGCACCCGCGGACGTCGCTCGTTGCGCACCTGTGTTTCCGTCGTTCCTCCGAAGCCGGGGGGCGAACGACGAGGGCCCCGCCGAGCCGGATGGCTCTGCGGGGCCCTGTGCGGCCGTCTGCCGGGCTACTCCTGGCCGAGGGTGCCCAGGTACAGTCCGATGACCTTCGGGTCGTTCAGCAGCTCGCGCCCGGTGCCCGTGTAGGCGTCGGTGCCCTGGTCGAGCACGTAGCCGCGGTCGCAGATCTGCAGGCAGCGGCGGGCGTTCTGCTCGACCATGATCGTCGTCACGCCGGCCTTGTTGATCTCCTTGACGCGCAGGAAGGCCTCGTCCTGCCGCACGGGCGACAGGCCGGCGCTGGGCTCGTCGAGCAGGATGACCTCCGGGCTCATCATGAGCGCGCGGCTCATCGCCACCATCTGTCGCTCACCACCCGAGAGAGAGCCCGCGCGCTGGCTGAGGCGCTTGCCCAGCTCGGGGAAGATCGAGATGACGAACTCCAGCCGGTGGTCGAGCTCCTTGGGCTTCTGGAAGAGCCCCATCTCGAGGTTCTCCTGGATCGTGAGCGTCGGAAAGACGTTGTTCGTCTGCGGCACGAAGCCGACGCCCTTCGCCACGAGCTTGTTCGCCTTGAGGTTCGTGATGTCGTCGCCGTAGAGGGTGATCGTGCCCTCGCGCACCTTCACGAGACCGAAGATCGCCTTGAGCAGCGTCGACTTGCCGGCACCGTTCGGGCCGATGATGCCGATCAGCTCGCCGTCGTGCGCCGTGAGCGAGCATCCGTTCAGGATGTTGATGCCCGGCAGGTAGCCGGCGGTGACGTTGTCGACGTGGACGACGACCTTGCGGGTCTCGGTCACGGTGTCAGTGCTTGATGTCGTCGGCGTCGTCATCGGCCAGCTCCTTGATCGCGGTCATGACCCCGGTGTCGAGGTTGCCCAGGTCTTCATCGTGGTGCGAGCCCAGGTAGGCGTCGATCACGGCGGGGTTCGCCATGACCTCGTGCGGGTCGCCCTCGGCGACCACGCGACCCTCGGCCATCACGACGACCCAGTCGGCGATGTGCCGCACCATGTGCATGTCGTGCTCGACGAAGAGCACCGTCATGCCCTGTGTCTTGAGGTCGAGGATGTGGTCGAGCAGCGACTGCGTCAGGGCGGGGTTGACCCCGGCCATCGGCTCGTCGAGCATCACCAGGCTCGGTTCGCTCATCAGCGCGCGGGCCATCTCCAGCAGCTTGCGCTGGCCGCCCGACAGGCTCGCGGCGTAGTCGTCCTTCTTCGCGTCGAGCTTGAAGCGGGTCAGCAGCTCGACCGCACGAGCCTCGATCTCCCGCTCCTGCTTGCGCCAGAACCAGGGGAACAGGGCCCGGGCGAGGCTCTCGCCGCTCTGGCCTTTCGCACCGAGCTTCATGTTGTCGAGGACGGTCAGCAGGCCGAGCGCCTTCGTGAGCTGGAAGGTGCGCACCTGGCCCTTGCGAGCGACCCGGAAGGCCGGGATGCCCGAGATGCCCTGGCCGTCGAACGTCCACTCGCCCGTGTCGGGCTTGTCGAAGCCCGTCAGCAGGTTGAAGAGGGTCGTCTTGCCAGCGCCGTTCGGGCCGATGAGGGCCGTGATCGCGCCGCGCGGAATTTCGAGATGCTCGACCTGCACGGCGGTGAGGCCGCCGAAGGTGCGGGTGATGTGGTCGGCCACGATGATCGGGTCGACCTTCTTCACCCCGGGAGCCGGCTCGCCGATGTGCAGGCCGGTCGACTTGATGGGGGCGCCCTGGGCGCCGGCGCTACTTGACAAAGGCCAGCTCCTTCTTATTCCCGAAGATCCCTTGTGGTCGGTAGATCACGATCAGCATGATTGCGACGCCCACCAGGATGAAGCGAAGCTGACCAGCCTGGACGTTCGACAGGAACGGCAGCCAGCCCACCTCGACCGCACGCGCGATGAAGCCCGAGAAGAACGACAGCAGCACCCAGAAGATGACCGAGCCGATGATCGGGCCGAACACCGTCGCCGCCCCGCCGAGCAGCAGGATCGCGTAGATGAAGAACGTCAGCGAGGTCTGGTAGTTCGAGGGCACCACCGCGCGCGGCAGGATGAAGATCATGCCCGCGAGCGCGCCGAACACGCCGCCGATGATCAGCGACTGCATCTTGTAGAAGTACACGTTCTTGCCGAGCGCGCGCACCGCATCCTCGTCTTCGCGGATGCCCTTGATCACACGACCCCAGGGGCTCTTGAAGAGCCGCCACGTGACGAAAGCGGCGAGGGCCACGAGGCTCCAGCCGAAGATGCGCACCCACCAGTCGTACTCGTTGTACACCCAGGGGCCGAAGCCGTAGGTGCCGGGCGGGATCGGGTTGAGATCTTCGAAACCGCCCTTGTAGCCCTGCAAGCCGTTCGCCGAACCCGTGACGGGCTCGAAGGTGTTGGTCGTGAACAGCAACCGCACGATCTCGGCGGCGGCGATGGTCACGATGGCGAGGTAGTCGGCCCGCAGTCGCAGCGTCGGGATGCCGAGGATCAGCGCGAACACGATCGACGCCACGACACCCGTGAGGATCGCTGCCCACACCGGCCAGCCGAACGTCAGCGTCGCGATCGCGTAGCCGTAGGCACCGAGCATCATGAAGCCCGCCTGGCCGAAGTTCAGCAGGCCCGTGAAGCCGAAGTGGATCGCCAGGCCGAGGGCGGCGAGCGCGTAGGCGGCCGTCGTCGGGGAGATGATCTCCTGCGCGGCGTTGGAGAAGAGAAGGATCCAGTCGATCATGATCAGCCCCTAGCCGATTCGTTCTTTGCGTCCGAGGATGCCCTGAGGCCGCACCAGCAGCACCAGGATGAGGATCACCAGCGCCCCGACGTACTTCATGTCGGAGGGGATGACGAGGGTCGAGATCTCGACGAAGAGGCCCACGATCAGGGCACCGACGAGGGCGCCGAAGGCCGTGCCGAGACCGCCGAGCGTGACCGCGGCGAAGGTGAGCAGCAGGATCTGGAAGCCCATGTCCCAGCTCACACCGGGGCGGAAGTACGCCCAGAGGATGCCCGACAGGCCGGCGAGCGCTCCCGCCATGACCCACACGACGCGGATGACCCGGTCGACGTCGATGCCGCTCGCCGCGGCGAGCGCGGGGTTGTCGGACACCGCGCGGGTGGCCTTGCCGATGCGGGTGCGGAGCAGGAAGTAGGCCACACCCAGCAGGACGACGACGCTGACCGCCATGCTCGCGACATCGGTCCAGGAGAGGCCGAAGACGCCGATCGAGAGGCTCGTGTCGGTCGCTCCGGGCAGCTGCTGGGTATCGCCACCGACGAACAGCTGGTAGGTGTAGCGCACCGCGAGCGAGAGGCCGATGGAGATGATCATCATCGGGATCAGCCCGACCCCCTTCGACCGCAGGGGTTTCCAGAGCGCCGCATCGTTGAGATAGCCGAGACCGGCGCTCAGCACGAGCGCGATCGGGATCGCCAGCCACAGCGGCAGCCCCAGCACCACGCCGAACGCGAGCGTCATGAGCCCGCCGAACGTCACCAGCTCGGCGTGGGCGAAGTTGCTGAGGCCGGTCGTGCCGAACACGAGCGACAGGCCGATCGCCGCGAGGGCGAGCAGCAGGCCGAAGTTGAGGCCGTTGAAGACGCGCTCCACGACCTGATCGAACAGGCTCACCGTGTTGCGCTCGCCCTGGCCGATGAAGAAGTTCGCGACGGCGCTGCCCGACTGCCCGACCGTGATCTCCCGCACGTTCGGCGTTTCGTCCTCGGGGTCGATCACCGCAATGCCTTCGGGCAGCGTGTTCTCATCGAGCGTGACCGTGTAGTCGCCGCGCTCGGGAACGCCGACGGCCCAGCGGCCGTCCTCCCCGCTCTCGACCTCGACCGTGAAGCCGCCGCCCTGCACGACGAGCCGCACGTCGGCGAGCGGGTCGTCGGCGAGTCGCACGAGACCGCTGATGCGGTAGTCGTACTCATCGACCCCGACCTCGTCGGCGGCCGCGGGGGCCGCCATCGAGAGACTGAGCGCTCCGACGATCGCGGCGAGGATCACGGCGGCGAAGCGTCGGGATGCTCGCCTGGTGTTCGGTCTGCTAGCAGCGTGTGCCACGAAACCTCCAGGTCGTTTCGGGTGTCGAGGGCACAGCCCTCGCGGGCCAGCAGGCCCTTGTCGTCGACGGTGACGATACGGACCATTTGTTGCCGGTGCGTTTCCGGGGTGGACGGTCCGCCTAGCCATTATTACGACGGAATACGTTTCGACCTAACCGGCTTAAGATGGAGCACCGGAATCCAGCGCGGCATCCCGGGTCTCGCGACCCGCCGCGCGCGGGAACGCTCACACATCACCCACGACCTCAGGGGAGCAGATGGACCAGCCCGATCCCTTCGGATTCATCGGACTCACGTACGACGACGTCATGCTGCTGCCCGGGCACACCGACGTGATCCCGAGCGAGGCGGAGACGGCATCGCGGCTGACGCGGCGCATCCGTGTTCACGCGCCCCTGCTCTCGGCCGCAATGGACACCGTGACCGAATCGCGCATGGCGATCGCGATGGCCCGTCAGGGCGGCCTCGGGGTCGTGCACCGCAACCTCTCGATCGACGACCAGGCGCTGCAGGTCGACAAGGTGAAGCGCTCCGAGTCGGGCATGATCACGAATCCGGTGACGACCACGCCCGACGCGACGGTGGCCGAGGTGGATGCTCTCTGCGGGCAGTTCCGCGTGTCGGGCCTCCCCGTGGTGGAGGGCGACGGTCGCCTCGTGGGCATCATCACCAACCGCGACATGCGCTTCGTGTCGCGGTTCGAGGCCGCGACCACCCTCGTGCGCGACGTGATGACCCCCGCACCGCTCATCACCGGGCCGGTCGGCATCTCGCAGGACGACGTGCTGGCGCTCTTCGCGCAGCACAAGATCGAGAAGTTGCCGCTCGTCGACGACGAGGGGCGGCTGCACGGGCTCATCACCGTCAAAGACTTCGACAAGAGCGAGCAGTACCCGAACGCAACCAAGGACGAGGAGGGGCGCCTGCGCGTCGGCGCCGCGATCGGGTTCTTCGGCGACGCGTGGGATCGCGCGGGTGCTCTGCGCGACGCGGGTGTCGACGTGCTCGTCGTCGACACCGCCAATGGCGACAGCCGCGGCGTGCTCGAGATCATCGCCCGGCTCAAGGCCGATCCGGCCTTCGCGCACATCGACGTCATCGGCGGCAACGTGGCGACCCGCTCCGGCGCGCAGGCGCTCGTCGACGCGGGCGCCGATGCGGTGAAGGTCGGTGTCGGGCCGGGCTCGATCTGCACGACCCGCGTGGTGGCGGGTGTGGGCGTGCCCCAGGTCACCGCCGTCTACGAGGCCTCGCTCGCCGCCCGTGAGGCGGGCGTGCCCGTGATCGCCGACGGCGGTCTGCAGTACTCGGGCGACATCGCGAAGGCGCTCGTCGCCGGCGCCGACACCGTCATGCTCGGCTCGCTGCTCGCCGGCACCGACGAGAGCCCGGGCGACCTGATCTTCGTCAACGGCAAGCAGTTCAAGTCGTACCGCGGCATGGGCTCGCTCGGCGCGCTGCAGACCCGCGGCACCAAGACCTCGTACTCGCGCGACCGGTACTTCCAGGCGGATGTGCCCAGCGACGAGCAGCTCATCGCCGAGGGCATCGAGGGCCAGGTGCCCTACCGCGGCCCGGTCGGCTCGGTCGTGTACCAGCTGCTCGGCGGTCTTCGGCAGTCGATGTTCTACACCGGTGCCCGCACGATCGACGAGCTCAAGCAGCACGGCAAGTTCGTGCGCATCACCGCCGCGGGCCTGAAAGAGTCGCACCCGCACGACATCCAGATGGTCGTCGAGGCGCCCAACTACCGCCGGTAGCCGCTGGCCGCGCGCCGGTCGCTGGCGACCGGTAGCCGGTCGGGGGTAGGTCGGTGCCCGGTAGCTGGTTGGCCCCCGCTGGCGGGGCGGCAACATCCCTCGTCGCCTCACATCATTCGCGACACTTCCCACGACCCGAACCGTGGGAGCGGTCGCAAACGATGTGAGGCGCGGTGGGTCGTCCCTCCCAGAGGGCGACGAGGGGGGAGTCGTGCACAGCGCGGACGCGCACGGGGCCTGCGGCTGCCGATCGGGGCATGGTGCCACCATGAACGCCACCGTTGCCGCCGCCGCCACCGTTGCTGCCCCCGCCGCCGCCGCCGCCACCGTTGCTGCCCCCGCTGCCCCCGCCGCCACCCTCGATGAGGCACTTGACCACGTCGTCGTTGTCGCCGAGGTCGACGACCCGTCGCTCGTACGCGTCGTTCACCGCGCGACCGCTCGGGGAGACTTCGCGCGACTCGTGCGCGGAATCTACATACCGGCCGGGGTCATCGTCGACCTGAAGCCGTGGGAGCGCGAACTGCTCCGCGTCACGGCTGCCGCAACCCGAGGGCGTGTCCGCCAGCCGCTGTGCGGTCTCTCTGCGGCACGCGTCTGGGGTGTACCGATTCTGGAGGACGAGTACTCGCCGAGGGTAGATGTGCTGGGGTGGCATGCTCGCGCAACGCGGCAGGTCTCCGACCTCCGGTACTGGGCGACTGCCGATGATCGGTACCGCGTGGTGGAGCGCCGAGGCGTCGCGGTCACGGATCTTCCGCGGACGACAGTTGAGCTCGCCGTGCGGTCGTCGTTCGCGTGTGCGGTGGCCGCGATTGACTGGGCTGTGCGCGTGCGGCGGCACCCCGGCGCCCCGGCGACAACTATCGAGGAGATCCGTGCGACCGCAGCCGAGCTCGGCGTCGTGCGCGGCGGGGCTCGTCTCGAGCGTGCGCTCGTGTTCGCGGACGGTCGCTCGGAGTCACCGGGCGAGTCGTGGATGCGCGTGCTCATCCACCAGTTGGGGTTCGACGTTCCCGACCTGCAGCACGGGTACCGGCTGTCGGATGGTCGACTGTTCCGTTCGGATTTCCGGTGGCCGAGCATCCGGCTCGCGGGGGAGTTCGACGGCAGCCTCAAGTACAAGGCGGGAGAGGTTCGGGGCGGGCGCACTCCTGAGCAGGTGGTCATCGAGGAGAAGGACCGCGAGGATGCGATTCGCGCCACCGGCGACGGGATGCTCAGGGTCGTGACGAACGACCTGCGCGACCCGCGCCGCCTGCGGCACAAACTCGAGGCGGCGGGTGTACCTCTGCGGTCGCGACGAGCACGGCGTGGCTGACTCACACGGAATGCGACACCTCACACGCGCTGAGACGTGTGAGGTGTCGCATTCCGTGTGAGAAACGGACGACGTGACAGTGGGCGGGTGGGCTGGCGCGGGCGGGCGGGGCTACGCGCCGCCCGCGGGCAGCGTCGGAACGCGAGCGCCGGTCTCGTGCGCGCGGATCGCGGCGTGCGCGAGCTCGAGCGCGCGTCGCCCCGCCGCCAGCGGGACGGGCGGCGGGGTGCCCGCGCGCAGAGCCGTGAGCATCGCGTCCAGGTGGCGGTCCATGGTTTGCTCGAATGACCGCGCCTCGTCGTCGAAGTAGCCGGCCCGCCAGACCCGCTCGGTCTCGTCGCCGACCGCCTGCAGCGACAGCTCGCGCACCGTGTCGCGGATGACCGCCCGGCCCGCGGTGCCGTTCAGCTCGACGCGCTGGGTGTCGGGGTAGGCGTACGACGAGTCGTACGAGCCGAGCATGGTGCCGACCGCGCCGGAGGCGAACTCGACGGCGAGCGCGACCGTGCTGAACGCCCCGTAGGTCATGCGGGTCATCTGCGCGGTGATCGAGGCGATCGGGCCGCACAGGTGCTCGAGCAGGTCGAAGCCGTGGCACTGCGTTTCGATGAGGTTGGCGTGCGGCGAGGGGCCGCGGTTGGCCTCGCCGCCGAACCGCCACGTGGCGAACACGAGCTCGCCGAGCTCGCCCGCGGCGAGAGCCTCCCGCGCCCGCAGCACGGGCTCGGCGTAGCGATGGTTGAAGTTGATGGCGACGAACTGCTCGCCGGCGGCCGCGAGCAGCTGGTCGGCCTCGCCGAGGTCGAAGACGAGCGGCTTCTCGACCAGCAGCGGCACCCTCGCGCGCACGAGCTGCATCGTGGGTGCGAAGTGCTGCTCGTTCGGCAGGCTGACGGTGACGAGGTCGGGATGCTCGGCCTCGAGCATCCCGTCGATCGAGGTGTAGGCGCGCGCGCCGTAGTCGGCCGCGCGAACCGCGGTCCGCTCGGGGTCGCGCCCGACGACGGCGACGAGCTCGCAGTCGAGGCGGGCGGCGACGGCGCGGGCGTGCTGCGCGCCCCAGCCGCCGGTACCGACGACGGCGACGCGCAGGGGTGCGGTGCCGCGGCTCCCGGGCCGTTCGATGCTCAGTGCGCTGCCGACCATGGCGGCTCCTTCCTCTGCCGTCACGGTACCGTGACCGCCCCGCCCGATAGGCTGGCCGGGTGACGGAGATCGAGATCGGCCGCGGCAAGCGGGCACGCAGGGCGTACTCCTTCGACGACATCGCCGTGGTGCCCAGCCGGCGCACGCGCGACCCCGAGGTGGTGTCGCTCAACTGGACCATCGACGCGCTGACGTTCGACATCCCGGTGATCGCCGCCCCCATGGACTCGGTCGTGAGCCCGGCGACCGCGATCGCCCTCGGGCGCCTGGGCGGCCTCGGCGTGCTCGACCTCGAGGGGCTGTGGACCCGCTACGAGGATGCGGAGGCGCAGCTCGCCCGCATCCGCGAGCTCGACGACGCGGGCGCGACGGCCGAGATGCAGAAGATCTACGCCGAGCCGATCAAGCCCGAGCTCATCGGCGCGCGGCTCGCCGAGATCCGCGCGGCGGGTGTGCCCGTCGCCGGTGCACTGAGCCCGCAGCGCACGCAGGAGCATCACCAGGCCGTGCTCGACGCGGGCGTCGACCTCTTCGTCATCCGCGGCACCACGGTGAGCGCCGAGCACGTCTCGACGAGCGCCGAGCCCCTGAATCTCAAGAAGTTCATCTACGAGCTCGATGTGCCCGTCATCGTCGGCGGTGCCGCCACCTACACCGCGGCGCTGCACCTCATGCGCACGGGCGCGGCGGGCGTGCTCGTCGGCTTCGGCGGGGGAGCCGCCTCGACGACGCGGCTGAGCCTGGGCATCCAGGCCCCGATGGCGACCGCGGTCAGCGACGTCGCTGCCGCGCGCCGCGACTACATGGACGAGTCGGGCGGCCGCTACGTGCACGTGATCGCCGATGGCGGTCTCGGCACGAGCGGCGACATCGTGAAGGCCGTCGCGATGGGCGCCGACGCGGTCATGCTCGGCACGGCTCTCGCGCGGGCGACGGATGCTCCGGGCGGCGGGTGGCACTGGGGCCCCGAGGCGCACCATCCCGAGCTTCCGCGCGGTCGCCGCGTGCACGTCGGCCAGCTCGCGCCGCTCGAGCAGCTGCTGTTCGGCCCGAGCTCGACCGCGACGGGCGAGGCGAACCTGATGGGCGCATTGCGTCGCTCGATGGCGACGACCGGCTACTCCGATGTCAAGGAGTTCCAGCGCGTCGACGTGGTCGTCGCGCCGTACACCGCGCGCTGAGGTCGCGCTGGCAGGCTGTTCGCTGTGTCTGACCTCGCTGCGACCTCCCCCGGCTTCTGGCGCATCGCCCGTCGACCACGGTGGATCGCCGCCCTCGCGCTCGCCCTCGGCATCGCCGCGGGCTTCGCGGCGCTCGGGCAGTGGCAGCTCGAGCGATCGCTCGAGTCGACCGCCGAGGACACGCGCGACACCGAGACGCCGGTGCCCCTCACCTCCGTCGCCGAGCCGCAGCAGGTCATGACGACCGAGGCCAGCGGACGGCTGGTCACCGTGCGCGGCACCTGGGCTGCCGGTGACGACCTCGTCGTCACCGGCCGGCTGAGCGGCGATGACGGCTCCGGCACGGCGGGCGAGCCGGGCGACTGGGTCATTCGGCACCTCGTCACCGAGGGCGGCGCGAGCCTGGCCGTGGCTGTCGGCTACGGGGAGGTCGGGGCGGGCATCCCCGAGCTGCCGTCGGGGGAGGCGGAGCTCACCGGTCGCTACGTGCCCAGCGAGTCGCCGCAGGTCAGCGACTTCGAGGCGGGCGAGCGCACGGCGATCGCCGTTGCCGAGCTGATCAACCTGTGGGCCGAGGTCGACACCGTGTACTCCGGGTACCTGGTGCTCGACCAGGCGCCGGCGGGGCTCTCGACGATCGCGGCGCCGCCGCCCGAGCAGCCGACCGAGCTCAACCTGCTCAACCTGTTCTACGCGATCGAGTGGGTGATCTTCGGCGGGTTCGCGATCTATCTCTGGTGGCGATTGGTCAGGGACGAGCAGGAGAAGGAGCGGGCCGCCGGGGCGGGCGACGGCTCTGCAGACCCGCAGACAGCCGGCCCGGAAACCGCTCAGACCGCGGCTCTAGACTGAGCCCATGGCGTTCGGCCCCCAGCCCTCAGACATCCCGCTCATCCGCCGCACCCTCGCGGTGTACAAGGTCTCGTCGGTGCTGACCGGCACCTTCCTGCTCGGCCTCGTGGTCATGATGATCACCCGCTACGGCTTCGGCGTCGACATCGAGTTCAACGGCGAGTCGGGCGAGCTGCTCGCGCTGACCGATCCCGATGCGATCACCGGCGTGAACGTGTCGATCCTGCTTCTCGCGGTGCACGGCTGGCTCTACGTCCTCTACCTCGCGTGCGACTTCGTGCTCTGGCGCCTGCTGCGCTGGCCGTTCTGGAAGTTCCTCTGGATCGCGATGGGCGGCATCATCCCGCTGCTGTCGTTCTTCTTCGAGCGGCAGGTGCCGCGTCAGGTCGAGGCGATCATCGCCGGGCTCGAGGCGAGCGCTGGCGCCCCGGTCGCCGACGCGGCCGGAACCGAGGTGTCGGCGTGAGCGACACCGCGCACCGGCCGGTGCTCGTCGTCGACTTCGGCGCCCAGTACGCCCAGCTGATCGCCCGCCGCGTGCGCGAGGCCGGGGTCTACAGCGAGATCGTTCCCCACAGCATCACCGCCGCCGAGGTCGCGGCGAAGAACCCGGCCGGCATCGTGCTGAGCGGCGGCCCGTCGAGCGTCTACGAGCCCGGCTCGCCGACCCTCGACCCGGAGATCCTGCGGCTCGGCCTGCCCGTCATGGGCATCTGCTACGGCTTCCAGGTGATGGCGCAGCAGCTCGGCGGGGAGGTCGCCCGCACGGGTCGCCGCGAGTACGGCGCGACCGCTATGACCGTCGTCGGCGACGGCGGCGCGCTGCTCGCCGAGCAGCCCGCGACGCAGACCACCTGGATGAGCCACGGCGACTCGGTCGCCCGGGCCCCCGAGGGCTTCACGGTGCTCGCCTCGACCGCCGACACCCCGGTCGCCGCGTTCGGCAGCGACGAGGCCAAGATGTACGGCGTGCAGTGGCACCCCGAGGTCAAGCACTCCGAGTACGGCCAGCGGGTGCTCGAGAACTTCCTGCACCGCGCGGCGGGCATCCCCGCCGACTGGAACAGCGGCAACGTCATCGCCGAGCAGGTCGAGCGCATCCGCGCCCAAATCGGCGACGCCCGCGTCATCTGCGGGCTCTCCGGCGGCGTCGACTCGGCCGTGGCCGCCGCGCTCGTGCACGAGGCGGTCGGCGACCAGCTCGTCTGCGTCTTCGTCGACCACGGGCTGCTGCGCGCCGATGAGCGCCGGCAGGTGGAGGAGGACTACGTCGCCGCCACGGGCATCCGCCTGGTCACGGTGGATGCTCGCGAGCAGTTCCTCACCGCCCTCGCGGGCGTGACCGACCCCGAGACGAAGCGCAAGATCATCGGTCGCGAGTTCATCCGCACCTTCGAGCAGGCCGCCGCCGACCTGGTCGCGGAGGCCGCCGACGAAGGCGGCTCGATCGAGTTCCTCGTGCAGGGCACGCTCTACCCCGACATCGTCGAGTCGGGCCACGGCTCGGGAACGGCGACCATCAAGAGCCATCACAACGTGGGCGGGCTGCCCGACGACCTCCAGTTCGCGCTCGTCGAGCCCCTGCGCGCCCTGTTCAAGGACGAGGTGCGCGCGATCGGGCGCGAGCTCGGCCTGCCGGCGGAGATCGTGAACCGTCAGCCCTTCCCGGGCCCCGGTCTGGGCATCCGCATCATCGGCGAGGTCACGCAGGAGCGCCTCGACCTGCTGCGCGAGGCCGACGCGATCGTGCGCGCCGAGCTGACGGCGGCGGGGTTGGATGCGGAGATCTGGCAATGCCCGGTCGTTCTGCTGGCCGACGTGCGGTCGGTGGGTGTGCAGGGCGACGGCCGCACCTACGGCCACCCGATCGTGCTGCGGCCGGTGAGCTCGGAGGACGCGATGACCGCCGACTGGACGCGCCTGCCCTACGACGTGCTCGCCCGCATCTCGAACCGCATCACCAACGAGGTCGCCGGCGTGAACCGCGTCGTGCTCGACGTCACGTCGAAGCCCCCGGGCACCATCGAGTGGGAGTGAGGAAGGGCCGCCCCGAGGGGCGGCCCTTCGCATCTCCGTTTCCGGCTATTCGCCGCGGAGGATCGCCAGCAGGCGCAGGATCTCCAGGTACAGCCAGATGACGGTGACCATGATGCCGAAGGCGGCCGTCCAGCCGTACTTGGCGGGGGCACCCCGCTCAACGCCGGTCTTCACCGCGTCGAAGTCGAGCACGAGCGAGTACGCCGCGAGCAGGATGACGAACACGCCGATGAGCACACCCCACGGAATGCCGAACAGCGGGCTCGGCTCGCTGCGCAGGCCGAACGCCGAGTCGGTGACGCCAAAGATCATGAGACCCATGTTGATGAGCGAGAACACGGCGTAGCCGATCATCGCGACCAGGAAGACCTGGGTGGCGCGCTTGGAGGCGCGGATCTTGCCGCTCGCGAACAGCGCGAGCGTCACGCCGACGACCGCGAAGGTTCCGATGACCGCCTGGGTGACGATGCCCGGCCATGCCGACTCGAAGAACATCGAGATGCCGCCCACGAAGAGGCCCTGCGCCCCCGAGTAGGCGAGGATCAGCGCGGGCGACGGCTCTTTCTTGAAGATGTTCACCAGCGCGAGCACGAAGCCCACGATCGCGGCGGGGATCATGAGCGCCGGGATGAACCAGCCGACCGCCGCCGTCGCGAGCAGCACGACGAACGCGAGCACGGTCTTCTGGATGGTGTTCTCGTAGGTCATGCGGCCCATGTCGTCGGGCGTCGCTGCCGAGCGGGCGTAGAGCTCGTCGAGCTCCTGGGCGGAGGGCTCTTTCGTCCACTGAATCGCCTTGGTGGCGCTCTGCGAGAACGCAGGGGAGTTGGAGAAAGCGGGGTTGGAAGTGGCCATGGCTGAAGTGTAGAGAATCTCGCCTCGAAAGCGCCCCGCCCGCGCCTATGCGCTCGCTGGACGCGCGAGGGCTGCGGCCCACCACGCCGACCCGCACAGCACCACGCCGGCGAGCGCCAGAGCGATGAGCTGCTGGTCGTACTCGCGGAACACGGCGATGGCGAGCACGCCGTACAGCAGCACCGGCGTGACGGCGAGGTAGCTGCGCCAGGGGCGATGCCGCGCCACCAGCCACCCGACGAACGGCACGAGGAGCGCCCACATCGACTGCGGGCCGGTCAGCAGCAACCACACCACCAGGGCGCTCGGCCCTGCCGGGGCGAGCCGGCGACCGACCGACGCGGGAAGGATCAGCCAGCCCACGACGTGCGCCGCGGTGCCGACGGCCAGGGGCAGCAGGTTCAGGGTGCTCGCCGCCTGCAGGTGCACGAGCCCGGCCACGATGAGCACGAGCCCTGCGAGAACACGGTCGCGGTAGTGCCCCCACCGCAGCGGCAGCCGGGCCGCGGGCTCTCTCCAGCGCTCGGAGGGCATCCCGCTCACGAGGCGAGCACCACCCCGATCGCGACGGCGATGACGATGAGCCCCGCCAGCCACAGGTATCCGAGACCGACCGCGACCCAGGCGAGCGCGAGGCCTCGCTCACGGCCCCCCGACCGCGCGATCTGAACGGCGGCGACATGGCCGAACAGGGCGGCGAGCGGACTCAGCAGCACGCCCAGGATCAGCGCGGCGACCGCGAGGGCGTTGAGCCGAGCGGGGTGCCGGGGCGCCCCCGACCCGAGTTCCTGCTCTGCGGCGCGGCTCGGCTCGGGCGCGCCGCTCACGAGCGGGACGGTCGGGTCGCTCATGCTGACGACGGTATCCCGTAGCGTGGGCGGGGTGACCGAGCACACGCCCGAGACGGCGCGCGAGCATCCGCGCCCTCTCGTCGTGGCGCATCGGGGGGCGAGCGGATACCGCCCGGAGCACACGGAGGCCGCCTACCGGCTGGCGCTCGCGCTCGGCGCCGAGGCGATCGAGCCCGACATCGTGGCGACGCGCGACGGCGAGCTCGTGCTGCGGCACGAGAACGAGATCTCGGGCACCACCGATGTCGCCGACCGCCCGGAGTTCGCCGCCCGCCGCACGACCCGCGAGATCGACGGGCAGCGACTCACCGGCTGGTTCACGGAGGACTTCACCTGGGCCGAGCTGAGCACGCTGCGCGCGCGCGAACGGCTGCCGCAGGTGCGCGGAGCCTCCGCCCGTTTCGACGACCGGTACCCGATCCTGCGCCTGCGCGACCTGCTCCGGATGCTCGCCGAGGCCGCGCCCGCACCCTCGGGCGTGCCCGTGCGGCTGGTCGCGGAGGTCAAGCACGCGACCTACTTCGCGAGCATCGGCCTGCCGCTCGACGAGCTGCTGGTCGCCGAGCTCGCGCCATGGGTCGCCGAGCATCCCGGCCGCCTCATCGTGGAGGCCTTCGAGCAGACCGTGCTCGGGCAGCTGCGGCAGCGCGGACTGCCCGCCCGATACGTCTACCTGCTCGAGAAGGCGGGCAGCCCCGCCGACCTGGTGGCCCGCTACGGTCGCGCGGCGCTCGCCTACGCCGGCCACCTCACCGACGCCGGGCTCGCCCGTCTGCACACCGCGGGCATCGACGGCATCAGCGTCGACACGGCTCTGCTCGTGAAGGCCGCTCCGAAGGAGGCCGACCGGCCCGGTTCGGCGTGGTCGAGCATCGGAGGGGGACTCGCCGCCTCCGACCTCGTGGCCCGCGCGCACGCGACGGGGCTCGAGGTCTACACCTGGACCCTCCGCCCCGAGAACCGCTTCCTGCCGGCGCCGTGCCGCATCGGCTCGGCGGGCGCCGCGCACGGTGACTGGCTGACCTGGTTCACGGCGCTCATGGGCACGGGGCTCGACGGCGTCTTCGCCGACCACCCCGACCTCGCACTGGAGGCTCGCGCGGCGCTCTGAGCCGGCGGCGGCGAGCGGCGGCGGCAGCCCCGGGCGACGGGATGCTCACCGCGGCCCCGTCGGCGGCGCGACCTAGACTGGGGCGGTCATGAGCACCCCCGCCTCCGCCTCCGTCGCCGACGCCGACCCCCTCCTCGACGGGCTCAACCCGCAGCAGCGCACGGCGGTGCTGAGCCGGGCGCAGGCGCTGCTCATCGTGGCCGGTGCCGGGTCGGGCAAGACCGCCGTGCTCACGCGCCGGGTGGCCCGGCTGATCCGCGACCGCGAGCTCTGGCCGAGCCAGATCCTCGCCATCACGTTCACCAACAAGGCGGCGGCCGAGATGCGCGAGCGCGTCGAGCTGCTGGTCGGGCGCGAGGCGGCCCAGGGGATGTGGATCTCGACGTTCCACTCGGCGTGCGTGCGCATCCTGCGGCGCGAAGCGGAGCAGTTCGGCTTCGGCGCCGCGTTCACGATCTACGACTCGGCCGACTCGCGCGCGCTCATCAAGCGGCTGGTGAAGGAGATGCAGGCCGACACGATGGGCTTCACGGTGAGCGCCGTCGCCGGCAAGATCTCGCGGCTCAAGAACGAGCTCGTCGACGCCGAGGGCTACAGCCGGCAGCTCAACCCGAACGACCCGACCGAGGTCATGTTCCTCGAGCTGTACCGCCGCTACACGGCCGAGCTGCGGCGCGCGAACGCCTTCGACTTCGACGACCTCATCGCGCAGACGGTGTATCTGTTCCGGGCCTTCCCGCACGTGGCGGCGCTCTACCAGCGGCGGTTCCGCCACATCCTCATCGACGAGTACCAAGACACCAATCACGCCCAGTACGCGCTGATCCGCGAGCTCACGCGGCCGGTCGAGCCCGTGCACGTGCCTGCCGATACCCGCGTCGAGCTCGACGCGAGCGGGGGCATCCGCGGGGCGAACCTCACGGTCGTGGGCGACTCCGACCAGTCGATCTACGCCTTCCGCGGCGCCGACATCCGCAACATCGTCGAGTTCGAGCGCGACTTCCCCGGCGCCGAGGTCGTGCTGCTCGAGCAGAACTACCGGTCGACGCAGACGATCCTCGACGCGGCGAACGCCGTCATCGCCAACAACTTCGACCGCATCGCCAAGAACCTCTTCACGGCGGTGGGCGCGGGGGAGAAGATCGTCGGGTTCACCGGCTACACCCAGCACGATGAGGCGCAGTTCGTCGCCGACGAGATCGCGCGGCTGCATGAGCAGGGCATGCCGTACAGCGAGGTGGCCGTCTTCTACCGCACCAACGCGCAGACCCGTGCGCTCGAGGAGATCCTCATCCGCTCGGGCGTTCCCTACCGCGTGCTCGGCGGCACGAAGTTCTACGAGCGCGCCGAGATCAAAGATCTGATGGCGTACCTCATCGCGGTGGCGAACCCGGCCGACGGGCTCGCCATGCGGCGCATCCTCAACACCCCGAAGCGCGGCATCGGCCCGGCGACCGAGACGGCGCTCGCCGCCCACGCCGACGAGCTCGGCGGCACGATGCACGACGCCCTCCGCGACGCGGCCGCCCTCGGGCTGGGGCCGAAGGTCACGGCGGCGATCCTCGACCTCTCCGCCTTGCTCGACGAGCTCGGCGAGGGCGTCGAGACGATGGCGGTTCCGGATGTCCTCACGACGATCATCGAGCGCACGAAGTACCTCGAGCTGCTGCGCACGAGCCGTGACCCGCAAGACGAGGCGCGGGCGGAGAACGTCGAGGAGCTCGTGGCGGTGACCCGCGACTTCCAGAAGAACAACCCCGAGGGCCGGCTCGTCGACTTCCTCACCGAGGTCGCACTCGTCGCCGCGGCCGACGAGCTCGACGACGCGAGCGGCACCGTCTCGCTCATGACCCTGCACACCGCGAAGGGCCTCGAGTTCGACGCGGTCTTCATCACGGGGGTGGAGGAGAACCTGCTGCCCCACCAGATGAGCGCCGCCGAGCCGGGCGGCCCGGCCGAGGAGCGCCGCCTGTTCTACGTCGGCATCACCCGCGCCCGCAAACGGCTGCACCTGAGCCTGGCCATGACCCGCTCGACGTTCGGCGACACGATGGTCGCGAGCCCCAGCCGCTACCTGCAGGAGATCCCCAGCGAGCTCATCGACTGGCGCGAGGCGCCCGGCGGAGGAGGAGGATTCCGATCGGGTGCTCGCAGCCTCGGGTCGGGGCGCGACGGCTTCCGGTACACGGCCTCGCTGCCGCCCGGCAAGCCGAAGACCGAGTGGGCGAACCGCGTCACGAGCACGGTGCGCGACAACGGCGACCTGACGCTCAGTGTCGGCGACCGCATCCGTCACGTCGATTTCGGCGAGGGCACCGTCAGCGGCGTCACGGGCACCGGGCCGAAGAGCATCGCCGAGGTGCAGTTCGACACGGCCGGGCGCAAGCGGCTTCTCATCAAGATCAGTCCGATCGAGAAGCTGTAGCTTCTCGAGCCCTCCCGTCTGTTCGACGCTCGTCCGCGTCGAACCCGATCGAGAGGTTGTAGATTCGAGCCAGGGCGAGCAGCGAGGAGAACCCTTTGGACATCACGGTGGTGCACCACCCCTTCGGGGTCGCCGAGGTCACGGTCTCCGGCCGCCTCAACATGGTCACGGCCGCGCGCATGCGCGAGGCCATCGAGCAGGCCGTCGACGGCAGTCATCCGAACGTCGCCGTCGATCTCTCCCAGGTGGTCTTCCTCGACTCGTCCGGGCTCGGCGCGCTCGTCGCGGGGCTGAAGGCGGTGCGGGCATCCGGCGGCGATCTGCGCCTGGTGCGCCCCGCCGAGCAGGCGCAGCTCGTGCTCGAGCTGACCAACATGGGCACGGTGCTCAAGAGCTTCGACTCGGTGGGCGCCGCGTTCCCGCATGCCTGAGCTGGTCCGCCGGTCGTTCCGGCTGTACTGCCCGCCCGATTCGGTCGACACCGTGCAAGATCTGCTCGCCACCGTGTGGGGGCACGTCGCCGACCTGGATGCCGCCGACCTCATGGCCGCCGAGCTGGCCATCGTCGAGCTCGCGGCCAACGTGGTCGAGCACGCGAACATGGGCGACCCGATCGAGTTCGCCCTCTCGGTCGTCATCTACGACGACCGCATCGAGGCGACCGTCACCGACGAGGGGCGCGTCGATCACGTCGACCTCCGGCAGCGCGCGATGCCCGATGGCGATGCCGAGCGGGGGCGGGGCATCCCGATCATGCAGTCGCTCACCGACAGCCTCGAGCATCGGCGCATCGACGGGGTCAACCACTGGACGATCGTGCGCGGCCGCCGCGCCGGTTCGGCCCGGCCGCGCAAGGCGATGCCGTCGATCTCGATCGCCGGGGTCATCGACGAGATGGCGCGGCAGCGGGCCCTCGACGACATGGGCATTCTCGACACCCCGCCCGAGGAGCGCTTCGACCGGGTCACCCGGCTCGCGCGCCAGCTGTTCGGGGTCGAGACCGCGGCGGTCAATCTCATCGACGGCGATCGCCAGTGGTCGAAGTCGGTCTCGGGCATCGGGCCGGTGGAGATCCCCCGCGATGAGTCGATGTGCACGGTGACCATCCAGAGCGACGAGCCGCTCGTCGTGCCCGAGCTCACCGCTGATCCGCGCTTCGCCGCCAAGATGGTGCCGGGCTTGATCAACTTCTACGCCGGCTTCCCGCTCTACGCCCCCGGCGGCGAGCGCATCGGCGCTTTCTGCGTCTACGACTCGCAGCCGCGGCACTTCTCGGCTCGCGAGACCGAGATGCTGCGCGACCTCGCCAGCTGGGTGCAGCAGGAGCTGACGGTCAGCCAGGAGCTCAGCCGGGCATCCGAGGTGCAGCAGGGTCTGCTGCCGCACCAGCTGCTGAGTCTGCCCGGGTGGCGAACCGCGGGCGTGTGCATTCCCGCTCGCGCCGTCGGCGGCGACTTCTACGACTGGTACCCGGTCGGCGAGGGTGCCGCCCTCACGCTCGCCGATGCCATGGGCAAGGGGATCGCGGCGGCCATCATCGCCGCCACCGTGCGCGCGGTGCTGCGGTCGGCCGCCCGGTTCGGCGACGTCGCTGGGGCCGTCGAGGCAGCCTCCGCCGCGCTCACCGTCGACCTCGACAACGCGGGCGTCTTCGTCACCGCCTTCCACGCACGGCTCGACATGGATTCGGGCGTGCTGAGCTACGTGGATGCGGGCCACGGTCTCTCGATCGTGGCGAGAGTCGACGGCACCTCGCAGCGCCTGCGCTCGACGTCTCCGCCGCTCGGGGTGGACGCCGACACCGAGTGGAGCGTGCAGACCGTGCAGCTCGACCCCGGCGACACGCTCATCGTGGTGAGCGACGGCGTGCTCGACCTCTACGACGGAACCCTCGGGTCGCTCGACAACCTCGTGACGCTGGCGTTGCTCGCGCACGACCCCTGGGAGATCATCGACGCGATCCGCGCTCGCGCGCGCGGCACGAGCACCGACGACGTGACTGTGCTGATCGTGCGGCGCGACGCCGCCTGAGACCGACCGCGGAGGAGCCCCATGACGAGCACCGCGACGCAGCTCGACGGGCTGCCCGAGCCGATCGATGGCGCGCAGCCCGGTCGCACCGGTCAGGGCCGGCTGGCCGCGGTTCGCGTGCTCGTGGCCCTCACCGTGATCGCGGGCGGCATCTACATCGGCTGGCGTTGGCTCTTCTCGCTCAATCTCGAAGCCTGGTGGATCGCGATCCCGCTCGTCGTCGCTGAGACCTACGCGTTCATCGACGTCTGCTTCTTCGGCATGACCCTGTGGCGAGCCCGCACGCGACCTCAGCCGGAGCCCCCGGCCGCCGGGCTCACCGTCGACGTCTTCATCACGACCTACAACGAGGAGGTCGAGCTGGTTCGGGCCACCGCGGAGGCCGCGGTGCGCATCCGCTACCCGCATCGCACCCACATCCTCGACGACGGCGATCGCCCTGCGATGCGCGCCCTCGCAGAGGAGCTCGGCGTCGGCTACATCACGCGCGGGCCGGGGTGGGAGGGGCGCCCGCTGCACGCGAAGGCGGGCAACCTCAACAACGCGCTCATGCAGACCGACGGCGAGTTCATGCTCATCCTCGATGCCGACCAGGTTCCGCGCCCGGAGATTCTCGACCGCACGCTCGGCTACTTCCGCTCGCGCCGCGTCGCGCTCGTGCAGACGCCGCAGGAGTTCGTCAATGTACCCGACCACGACCCGCTTGGCAGCCAAGCACCCCTGTTCTACGGGCCGATTCAGCAGGGCAAGGACGGCTGGAACGCCGCCTTCTTCTGCGGTTCGAACGCGGTGCTGCGCCGCGAGGCGCTCATGCAGCTGGGCCTGTCGCGGTACGTCGTCGAGGTCGAGGCCGCGATCGGCGAGGCGCTCGACGGTGCGGCCCGCGTGCTGCGCCGGGCGCGCCGGCGGCCGGAGGCACGCGACCCCCGCGTGGCGGACGCCCTCGAGCGCATCGCGGCGGAGGTGGCCGAGGCGCGCAGCGCCGTGCGCCGCAGCGATGAGTCGCTGTCGGCGATCACCTTCCGCCTGCAGCAGTCGATCGTCGCGATCGAGCGCGAGCTGGTCGCCGCCGACCTCTCGATGATCGCGGCCGATCTCGCGGCGATCGGCGAGCTGCACACCGAGAGCTCGGCCGATTTCGATGTGATCGCCGATGTCGGCGAGAGCGTCGACACCCTCACCGCGCGCGAGCTCAGCCCGCTCGGCGCCCTCGCCTCGGTGCGCGCCCTGCTGCGCTCGATCGACGTCGATCGTGGCGACGAGGCGCAGCCGCTCATGCCTCTCGCGACGATCTCGGTCACGGAGGACATGGCGACATCGATGCGGCTGCACGCCATGGGCTGGGGCAGCGTCTACCACCACGAGACCCTCGCCGACGGTCTCGCGCCGGAGGACCTCGGCACGATGATGAAGCAGCGGCTGCGGTGGGCGCAGGGCACCGTGCAGGTCATGCTGCGCGAGAACCCGCTGACCCAGCGCGGGCTGCGGCTGCCGCAGCGGCTCATGTACTTCGCCACGATGTGGAGCTATTTCAGCGGGTTCGCCGCTCTGGCGTTCTTCATCGCGCCCATGATCTTCCTCATCGCCGGCGTGTTGCCGGTCTCCTCCGATGCGCTCGAGTTCTTCCTGCGCTTCCTGCCGTACCTGGTGATCAGCCAGCTGCTGTTCCTCGTCGCCAGTCGAGGTCTCTCGACCTGGCGTGGTCAGCAGTACAGCCTCGCGCTGTTTCCGATCTGGATCCGATCGGTGACGTCGGCGATCGGCAACGTCTGGTTCGGTCGCCCGCTCGGCTTCGTCGTGACCGACAAGTCGGGGCCCGCCGGGAGAGTGTCGCTGCGTCTGGTCTGGCCCCAGCTGCTGGTCGCCGTCGGGCTCGTCGTCGCCACCGTGATCGGCATCGTGCGTCTCGCGCTCGGCATCGGCGAGCCGATCGGCACGGCCGTGAACCTCGGCTGGGTCGTGTTCGACCTGATCATCCTCAGCGTGCTCGTGCACGCCGTCCGCTACCGCGGGTACCAGCCCGCGCACGAGAACCATGAAGAAGGAGCCCGCCCATGAACATCACCCGCCACGATCGTGCCGACGGCGTCGTCGTGCTCGCCCTCGAGGGCCGACTCAACATGGTCTCGACCGGGTCGCTGCGGGAGGCCGTGCACGAGGTCGTCGACGGCGGCTCGCCGCGGGTCGCGATCGACCTGACGGGGGTCGAGTTCGTCGACTCGTCCGGGCTCGGGGCTCTCGTCAGCGGCCTGAAGACGGCGCGCCAGGCCGGTGGCGACCTGCGCATCGCGGGCGCCAACGACCAGGTGCGCCTGGTGCTGGGGCTGACCAACCTCGAGCGGGTGCTGACCCCGTTCGCGACGGTGGAGGACGCATATGACCGATCATGAGCCGGTCGAGCGCACCGTGCGGCTGAGTTCGCCGCCCGGTGATGTCGATGACATCCATGACTTCCTCGCCAGCATCTGGGCGGCGTCGCCCGGCGTCAGCGACGTCGATCGCATCAGTCTCGAGACGGCGCTCGTCGAGCTCGCCGCCAACGTGCTCCGGCACGCCGACGTCGACGGCGCGGGACTGACCTGCGAGGTGACGATCGCTGTCGATGGCGACCGCATCACCGTGTCGATGCGCGACACCGGTGAGCCCGGCGACATCGCTCTCGTCGGCCTCGAGATGCCCGCGCTCGATGCCGAGTCGGGCCGCGGGCTGCCGCTGATCGACGCGCTCGTCGACGAGGTCGAGTACGGGCGCGAGGGCGACCACAACGTCTGGCGGATGGTGCGCCGCCGCCGCGACTGACCCGGTCTGGCGCCCGACGGGCGTTGCCCCCGTCTTACTGCTGCGGTCGAGACCACGGCACGCGCGGCGGTACAGTTAAGCCTGCGATTTGTCTCGATATCGAGAAATCTCTCCCGCGAGGATGCTCACCGTGGAGACCGACCGCATCCTTCAACCCTTCATCTTCTCTCGCACGCGGATGGGACGAGCAGCGTGGATCTTTACGAGTACCAGGCCCGGGACCTCTTCGAGAAGCACGGTGTTCCCGTGCTGCCGGGCATCATCGCCGACACCCCCGAGGAGGCCCGCGCGGCCGCGGAGCGCATTGGCGGTGTGAGCGTCGTCAAGGCGCAGGTCAAGACCGGTGGTCGCGGCAAGGCCGGCGGCGTCAAGGTCGCCAAGACTGCTGAGGATGCCGAGGCCGCGGCCCGCGCCATCCTCGGCCTCGACATCAAGGGCCACGTCGTCAAGCGCGTGATGGTCGCGGCGGGCGCCGACATCCAGCAGGAGTACTACTTCTCGGTGCTGCTCGACCGCGCCAACCGCACCTACCTCGCGCTGTGCAGCTACGAGGGCGGCATGGAGATCGAGCAGCTCGCGGAGGAGCGGCCGGAGGCCCTCGCGCGCGTCGCGGTCGACCCCGCGGTCGGCATCACGCTCGAGAAGGCCCGCGAGATCGCGGTGGCCGCCAATTTCCCGGCCGAGCTGGTCGAGAAGGTCGCCCCCGTCTTCGTGACCCTCTACGGCGTCTACACCGCGGAGGACGCGACGCTCGTCGAGGTGAACCCGCTGGTGCTCACCGGTGCCGGCGACATCGTCGCGCTCGACGGAAAGGTGAGCCTCGACGAGAACGCGGCCTTCCGGCAGCCCGACCACGAGGCTCTCGAAGACAAGGATGCCGCCGACCCGCTCGAGGCGAAGGCCAAGCAGCACGACCTCAACTACGTGAAGCTCGACGGCGAGGTGGGCGTCATCGGCAACGGTGCGGGCCTGGTCATGTCGACCCTCGACGTCGTCGCCTACGCCGGTGAGAACCATGGCGGCGTGAAGCCGGCGAACTTCCTCGACATCGGTGGCGGCGCCTCGGCAGAGGTGATGGCCGCCGGTCTCGACGTGATCTTGGGCGACCCGCAGGTGAAGAGCGTGTTCGTCAACGTGTTCGGGGGCATCACGTCATGCGTCGCCGTCGCCGACGGCATCGTCAAGGCCCTCGAGCTGCTGGGCGACACGGCCACTAAGCCGCTCGTCGTGCGCCTCGACGGCAACCAGGTCGACGAAGGCCGCGCGATCCTCGCCGCGGCCGCCCACCCGCTCGTCACCCTCGCCACGACCATGGACGACGGCGCCGACAAGGCTGCGCAGCTGGCGAGCTGAGGCGAAAGCCATTTCTGGCTTTCGCGTGCCAGGTGCGCCGAGGGCCGTCTCGGCCCGAGGGCTTGAGACAACAGACAACGTGAGTTAGGACAACAAAATGTCGATCTTCCTGAACAAGGACTCGAAGGTCATCGTCCAGGGCATCACCGGCGGCGAGGGCACCAAGCACACCGCGCTCATGCTCAAGGCGGGCACGCAGGTCGTCGGCGGCGTCAACGCGCGCAAGGCCGGCACGACCGTCTCGCACGTCGCCGCCGACGGCTCGCCCGTCGAGCTGCCGGTCTTCGCCACCGTCGCCGAGGCGATGGCCGCGACCGGCGCCGACGTCTCGATCGCGTTCGTGCCGCCAGCCTTCTCGAAAGACGCCGCGATCGAGGCGATCGACGCGGGCATCGGCCTGCTCGTGATCATCACCGAGGGCATCCCCGTGCAGGACTCGGCCGAGGTCTGGGCCCACGCCCAGGCGACGGGCAACCGCACCCGCATCATCGGCCCGAACTGCCCCGGCATTATCACGCCGGGCGAGTCGCTCGTCGGCATCACGCCCGCGAACATCACCGGCAAGGGCCCGATCGGGCTCGTCTCGAAGTCGGGAACCCTGACGTACCAGATGATGTTCGAGCTGCGCGACATCGGCTTCTCGACCGCGATCGGCATCGGCGGCGACCCGATCATCGGCACGACCCACATCGACGCGCTCGCCGCGTTCGAGGCCGACCCCGAGACGAAGGCGATCGTCATGATCGGCGAGATCGGCGGTGACGCCGAGGAGCGCGCGGCCGACTTCATCCGCGCCAACGTCACGAAGCCCGTCGTCGGGTACGTGGCCGGCTTCACGGCGCCCGAGGGCAAGACCATGGGCCACGCCGGCGCCATCGTGTCGGGCTCGGCGGGCACGGCGCAGGCGAAGAAGGAGGCCCTCGAGGCCGCCGGGGTGAAGGTCGGCAAGACGCCGAGCGAGACCGCTGCGCTCATGCGCGAGATCATCGCCGGGCTCTAGTACCGCATCCTGCTGTCGACGGCCCCGCCCCTCTCGGGAGGCGGGGCCGTCGGCGTTCGCGTGCGAGACTGACGCCGTGGGCACGCGCGCGATCCGGGTCGAGACGGTGATCGCCGCCGAACTCGAGACGGTGTGGCGGCTCACGCAGGATCCGATCGCGCATGCGCGGTGGGATGCGCGCTTCAGCCGCATCGTGCCGACCGAGGAGGGCCCGGATGGTCGCTGGCGCTTCCGCTACGAGCGGTCGATGCTCGTGCGCACGATCCGCGGAACCGGCATCGCGCTCGGCACCCGCGAGTCGGCCGGCGGTGCCCGCACCTCGGCGCTGCGCTTCACGACGACCGATCGGCTGTCGCCCCTGCGCGACGGTCGCGGCTACTGGCGGTACGAGCCCGTCGACGGCGGCGTGCGCTTCATCACCGGGTACGACTACGAGCCGGGGTGGGGGTCGGTGCTCGACCGCATCCTCGTGCGCCCGCTCGTCGCCTGGATGACGGCCTGCAGCTTCGCCCGCCTGCGGCGGTGGGCCGAGGGCGGCGATGCGCCGGAGCGCTGGCCGCTGTGGCGCATGGCGCTGCCGGGCCGCGATGACCGACCGCGCGCGAGCGACTGCACGTGGAGCGTGGGGCGAGCGGAGGCGCTGCGCGATGCACCCGCCGCGCTGGCCGGGTTGGAGGCGCCGTGAGCGGGGACGCCCGCAGCATGTTCGCGCGTGCGATGGGCGAGGACTTCAGCCGGCTGCACCCGATGCTGCAGCGCCGGTTCGGTGTCGGCCTGGCGGCCGGCTACGCGTGCGTCGGTCGCGGCGAGATGCTCCGCATCCGGCGCGGACCGTGGTGGACGGTGCCTTTCCTGCACATCGGCCGCATCCGCAACATCCTCGCCCCGTTCCCCGGCGAGCGGGTGCCGTTCACGGTCGAGAACTACCCGTATCGCGATCCGTTCGGGCGGGAGACCGTCACGTTCGTGCGCACCTTCCGCTACCCCGACCGGCCCGGTCGGCCCGGGCGCTTCGACGCGACGATGATCCGGGGGCGGGATGGCCGGATCGTCGACTACCTGGGTACGCACCAGCATCTCGCCGTCGACCTCGCGCTGCACGCGCTGCCGGACGGGTCGCTGCGGCTCACCTCCGATGCGCAGCGCTTCTACGCCGGGCCGGTGGCTTTCCGGTTTCCGATGCTGTTCTCGGGCCGGGCTGACCTTCGCGAGTCGTTCGACGACGCCACGGGCGAGTTCGTGATCCGTCTGGCGGTGCACAACCGGTTCTTTGGCTTCCTGTTCGGGTACGAGGGGCGCTTCACCTGCGAGTTCCCGGAGGTCGCGGATGCCGCCCCGCCGCCGCACGTGCTGCCGAAGCGCCACGAGCTGCGCGAGTAGGCGGGGGCAGCGCCCGCGGGGGCGGCCTAGACTGGCGGCGCTATGCACGAGCTCACGGTGGGTGCCGCGACCGCGTGGCTGCGCGGCTGGGCGGCGGCCATCGGCGAGAACGAGCACCACCTCACGGCCCTCGACGCGGCGATCGGCGACGCCGATCACGGAGCCAACCTGCGCCGCGGGGCCGCCGCCGTCATCGAACGGTGGGATGCTCACCCTCCGGCGACCGTGCGCGATGCCCTGACGCTCGCCGGCGAGGCGCTCGTCGGCACCGTCGGTGGCGCCAGCGGCCCGCTGTTCGGAACGCTGCTGCTGCGGGCGGCGGACGCCGTCGCGGGCGATGCGCCGATCGACGGCCCCGCCCTCGCCGCGGCGCTGCGCGCGGGCACCGCCGGCGTGCGCGAGCGCGGCCGCGTCGAGCTCGGCGACAAGACGATGCTCGACGCCCTCGTGCCCGCCGTCGATGCGCTCGACGCTGCGCTCGCGGCGGGTGAGCCGCTCGACCGCGCGGCGCGGGCGGCCGCCGCTGCGGCGGCCATCGCGCGCGACGGCACCGCCCGCATGGTTGCCCGCCGAGGTCGCGCGAGCCAGCTCGGTGACCGCAGCCTCGGGGCCATCGATCCCGGAGCGGCCTCGGCCGTGCTCCTTCTCGACTCCCTCGCGGCGGCGCTCGGGGCGGAACCGCCCACGGCCGCAGAGCGATCGGTGCCCGCCGCGTCGGCCGAGCACCGAGCGGGGGCCCCAACGCCGCGGGTCGGCATCGTGCTCGTCTCGCACAGCAGCGAGCTGGCCATGGCGGCGCGGCGCCTGGCCGACGAGGTCGTGGGCGAGCATCCGCCGCGCATCGCGCTCGCCGCGGGCCGCGCCGACGGCGGAACCGGCACGAACGCGACGCGGGTGGCCGCCGCCATCAGCGAGGCCTCGCAGGGGCGGGGCGTCGTCGTCATCACTGATCTCGGCTCGGCCGTGCTGAGCGCCGACATGGCGCTCGAGCAGCTCGGCGGGCGCATCCCGGTGCGCGTCGTCGCCGCACCCTTCGTCGAAGGGCTGCTCGCCGCCGCCGTACGCGCCGGAGTCGGCGACGACCTCGAGACGGTCGCCGCCGAGGCGGAGTGCGCTCTCGCCCCCAAGAGCGCTCTGCTGCACCCGCACGGCCCCGCACCGACGCCCGACCCCGAGCCCGCACCCGAGCCCGGGTCGGAGCCCGGGTCGGGGTCCGAGTCGGAGCGCGGGCCCACCGTGACGGCGCGCGCGGTCGTGGCGAACGAGGGCGGCCTGCACGCACGACCCGCGGCGGAGATCGCGGCCCTCGCCGCGCAGTTCACCGCCGAACTGACCCTGAGCGTCGACGGGAGGCCGCCCGCCTCCGCGAGGAGCCCGCTCGCGATCGCGGTGCTCGCGGCCTCCGCGGGCACGACCGTCGGGGTGAGCGCGACCGGGCCGGATGCCGCTGCCGCGGTCGATGCCCTCCTCGCGCTGCTCGGCTCCGGGTTCGGCGAGCCGCTCGTCACCGGTGCGGCCCCTGTCGTCGCCGCCGGCGGCGGAGCTCTCGGGGTGAGCCCCGGGCGGGTGATCGGGCCGGTCGCGGTGCTCGTGCACGCGGTCGCCGAGCCCTCGGCCACGGTGGTGCTGGCGCCGCCCGCCCGCGCGGCGGCGGCGGGCATCCTGCGCGATGCTCTCGAGGCGACCGCTCGCGAGTATCGGCGCCGCGCCGGGGAGACGAGCGGACACCGGGCGGAGGTGCTCGCCGCGACCGCCGCGATCGCCGCCGACCCGCAGCTCGCCGAGGATGCCGCGACCGCGATCCGATCGCGGGGGCTCACCCCCGAGCGGGCGGTCTGGGAGGCCATCGGGCGCACGGCCGAGCAGTATCGCGCGGCGGGGGGCGAGCTGCTCGACCGCATCACCGACCTCAACGATGTGCGTGATCGCGTCATCTCCCGCCTGACGGGCGTCGAGCCGCCCGGCCTGCCCGAACGACGCGAGCCCTTCGTGCTGGTCGCCGACGACCTCGCGCCCGCAGACACCGTCGCGCTCGACCCGGCCACCTGCCTCGCCCTGGTGACCGAGGGCGGCGGGCCCACCTCGCACACCGCGATCATCGCGCGCGAGCTCGGCCTGCCCGCCGTTGTCGGCGTCGAGGGCGCCACGCGCATCGCCGACGGCACGCTCGTGCTCGTCGACGGCGAGACGGGGGAGGTCATCGTGCAGCCCGACGTGTCGCAGCAGGCGACGGCGACGGGGGTCATCACCCTGCCGCCGTTCCACGGCGCGGGTGCGACCGAAGACGGGCATCGGGTCGTGCTCAGTGCCAACGTGGGGGCGCCGCGCGAGATCGCGCGCGCCGTCGAGCGCGGTGCCGAGGGTGTCGGGCTGTTCCGCACCGAGTTCTGCTTCCTCGACCGCGCCGACGAGCCGAGCGTCGCCGAGCAGGTCGCCGCGTACCGCGAGGTGTTCGCCGCCTTCCCCGGTCAGCGGGTCATCGTGCGCACCCTCGACGCCGGAAGCGACAAGCCGCTGCCGTTCTTCACCCCGATCCACGAGCCGAACCCCGTTCTCGGCCTGCGCGGTGTGCGCACGGCGATCCGCGATCCGCTGGTGCTCGAGCGGCAGCTGCGGGCGATCGCCGAGGCGGCGGCCGCCGAGCGCGCCGACGTCGCGGTCATGGCGCCGATGATCGCGACGCTCGCCGAGACGCGCGAGTTCGCCGACCGGGCGCGCGGGGCGGGCATCCGCAGCGTCGGCGTCATGCTCGAGACGCCCGCCGCGGCGCTCACCGCCACCGAGCTGTGCGGGGTCGTCGACTTCCTCAGCGTGGGCACCAACGACCTCTCGCAGTACACGATGGCGGCCGACCGCATGTCGGCGGCCCTCGCCCCGCTCGCCGACCCGTGGCAGCCGGCGCTGCTGCGCATGATCCGACTGGTGGGCGAGGCGGCCGAGGCGACCGCGACCCCGATGGGTCTGTGCGGCGAGGCGGCGGCCGACCCCGACTACGCCGCCGTGCTCGTCGGTCTGGGCGCGTCGAGCCTGTCGATGGTGGCGCGGGCGATCCCGATGGTGGGGGCGCGCCTCGCCGCGGTGACGCTCGCGCAGTGCCGCGCGGCGGCCGCGGCCGCGTGCGCCGCGCCCGATCCGCTCGCCGCCCGGTCGGCCGCGCGCTCCGCTCTCGGGTGAGCCGCTGGTGTGATCGTGCGCGCCGCCGCTGCCGCATCGGTGCCCCGGGGCTAGGCTCGCCGGCGAGATGAACCGCCGCCTGACCGCTGTGACGAGCGCCTTCGAGGCGCTCCTGATCGTCGCCATCGGCGTGGCGGTGCCGTTGAGCGTGCTGACGGTCATGTGGGCGCTGCAGTTCGGCTTCCAGATCGACTGGGTGGTCTTCTGGCGCGCGGCCGTCATCATCTGGATGCTCGGCCACGGCGTCGACGTCACCTTCCAGCTCGACCCGCAGACGGCGCTGGCGCTCGGTGTCGTCGGTGTCGGAGATCCGTTCCTGGTGTCGATCGCTCTCACCGGCTTCACCCTGGCGATGGCGCTCGCCGGGGTGGCGGTGGGGCGGCGCCTGCGGCACGAGCCGCACCGCATCCTGGGCGAGCTCGTCGCTCTGACGACCGTGCTGGTGCTCTCGGCGGTGCTGCTGCTGACGGTCAGCGGGGTGCCCGGAGTGCTGCCGTCACGCTGGCAGGCGGTGCTGTTCCCGTGCCTGATCATGGGGCTCGGGGTGGCGATCGGCTCGATCGGGGCGTCGAACCCGGCGCGGGTGCGGCTGCGCCGCATGATCGCCGAGGGCCCGCAGCCGTGGCTCGCCGCGGGCGGGGCGGCGCTGCGGGCGGGGCTCGGCACGGTGGCGACGGTGACGGCGGTCGCCGCGCTGCTGACGGCGTGCGCGCTGCTGCTCGGCTACGGGCAGGTCATCGCGCTGTACGAGAGCGTGCAGGCGGGCGTGCTCGGGGGCGTGGCGCTGACGGTCGCGCAGCTCGCCGTCCTGCCCACGCTCGTCGTGTGGGCGGCCGCTTGGCTGGTGGGGCCGGGCTTCGCGGTGGGCGCGGGGTCGACGGTGAGCCCGATCGCGGTGTCGCTCGGGCCGCTGCCGGCGGTGCCGGTGCTCGGCGCTCTGCCGGCCGAGCCGTCGCCGCTCGGCTTCATCACGCTGCTCGTTCCGGTGCTGGCGGCGTTCGCGGCGGGTCTCGCGGTGCGGCCGCGGCTGGCGGCCGCGGCCGCGGCGGTCGGGGTCGAGGGCGGCGCACTGCGGCTGTGGTCGCTCGGCGCAGCGGCGCTCGCCGCGGTGATCGCGGCAGTCGCGATGGGCTTTCTCGCCTTCGTCGCCGCGGGGGCGGCGGGGCCGGGCCGCTTGGCCGTGGTCGGCCCCGACCCGGTGGCCGTAGGGCTGTGGATGCTCGCCGAGACGTTCGTCGGAGCATCCCTGGGTCTGCTCGCCGCCGGTGCGCGGGTTGGCCGGCCGCGGGCCTCCGCCGCAAGCCGGTAGCCTGGGCGGGTGCTGCGGGTCGTCGTGCTGATCTCGGGCGGCGGGTCGAACCTGCGCGCTCTGCTGGAGGAGTGCCGCGACCCCGCGTTTCCCGCCCACGTGGTTGCCGTCGGCGCCGATCGCGACGCCGACGGCCTGGCTCATGCGGAGGCGTTCGGCATCCCGAGCTTCACGGTGCCGTTCAGCTCGTATGCCTCGCGCGAGGAATGGGGCGACGAGCTGCTCGCCGCCATCCAGCAGTGGCAGCCCGACCTCGTGGTGCTGAGCGGGCTCATGCGCCTGCTTCCGCCGCGCGTCGTCGAGGCCCTCGCGCCGCGGCTCATCAACACGCACCCCGCGTACCTGCCCGAGTTTCCCGGCGCCCACGGCGTGCGCGACGCGCTCGCCGCGGGGGTCGCGCAGACCGGGGCGAGCGTCATCGTCGTCGACTCCGGCGTCGACACCGGCCCGATCCTCGCGCAGGAGCGCGTGCCCGTGCAGCCCGACGACACCGAGCACAGCCTGCATGAGCGCATCAAACCCGTCGAGCGGCGCCTGCTCATCGACGTCGTGCGGGGCATCGCCGAGGGGTCGATCGACCTCGGCTCCGCATCCACCCCCTGACCTCGACCCCGCCCCTCGCGACCCAGGAGTTCCCCATGGCTGGCCCCGCCCACGACCCCGCCCTCTACCGCCACCGCGATGCTATTCCGGTGCGGCGTGCGCTCATCTCGGTGAGCGACAAGACGGGCCTGCTCGAGCTCGCCGCGCAGCTGGCGGGCGCGGGCGTCGAGATGGTGTCGACCGGCTCGACGGCGGCGACGATCGCCGCGGCCGGGCACCCGGTGACCGAGGTGTCGCAGGTGACGGGCTTCGCCGAGACGCTCGACGGGCGCGTGAAGACGCTGCACCCCTCGGTGCACGCGGGCATCCTCGCCGATCTGCGACTCGAGGCGCACGAGGCGCAGCTCGCCGACCTCGAGGTGTCGCCCTTCGACCTCGTGATCGTCAACCTGTACCCCTTCGTCGAGACCGTGGCCTCGGGCGCCGAGGGCGACGCGGTGGTCGAGCAGATCGACATCGGCGGGCCCGCGATGGTGCGTGCGGCGGCGAAGAACCATGCGAACGTCGCCATCATCGTCGACCCGGCCGACTACGTGATGGTGACGAAGGCCCTCACCCTCGGCGGCACGACCCTGCTGCAGCGCCAGCGCTTCGCCGCCAAGGCCTTCGCGCACACCGCCGCCTACGACACTGCCGTGGCCGGCTGGTTCGCCGACACGCTCGGCGTGCGTGCGCGCGGAGCTGAGACGAAGCCCATTTCTGGGCTTCGTGCGACGCCAGCGCCCGACGCCGTCTCGGCGTCGGGTCCTGCTGCCGACGGCAGTCCGTCGACGCTGCAGGTGTCGGCGCGGCTGCAGCAGGTGCTGCGCTACGGCGAGAACAGTCACCAGCACGCCGCGCTCTACCGCGCCGACGGAGCCCACGGCATCGCCCAGGCGACGCAGCTGCACGGCAAGGAGATGTCGTACAACAACTACGTCGACGCCGATGCGGCCGTGCGCGCCGCCTACGACCACGAGGCGCCCGCCGTCGCGATCATCAAGCACGCGAACCCGTGCGGCATCGCCGTGGGGGCATCGATCGCGGATGCCCACGCCGCGGCCCACGCGTGCGACCCCGTCTCGGCCTTCGGGGGAGTGATCGCCGCCAACCGCGTCATCACCCGCGCGGCGGCCGAGTCGATCGCCCCGATCTTCACCGAGGTCGTCGTCGCTCCGGGCTTCGAGCCCTCTGCGTTGGAAGTGCTGCGCGAGAAGAAGAACATCCGACTGCTGCAGCTGCCCGACGGCTTCGCGCTCGGCGACGTCGAGCTGCGGCAGGTGAGCGGCGGCTGGCTGCGGCAGAGCGCCGACCGGCAGTTCGCGGCGGCGACCGACTGGCAGCTGGTCTCCGGCTCGCCGGCGTCAGCCGAGCAGCTGGCCGACCTCGAGTTCGCGTGGCGCGCCTGTCGAGCCGTCAAGTCGAACGCCATTCTGCTGGCGTCGGGCGGAGCATCCGTCGGCGTGGGCATGGGCCAGGTCAACCGTGTCGACTCGTGCCACCTCGCGGTGTCGCGCGCCGGCGATCGGGCACGCGGCTCGGTCGCGGCGAGCGACGCGTTCTTCCCGTTCGCCGACGGGCTGCAGGTGCTCATCGATGCGGGCGTCAGCGCCGTCGTGCAGCCGGGCGGCTCGGTGCGCGACGAGGAGGTCATCGCGGCCGCCCAGGCGGCCGGCGTGACGATGTACCTCACGGGCGAGCGCCACTTCTTCCACTGAGATTCGGGCGCCGTCAGCCCCGGTGAGGGTCGCGCTGACCAGCGCCAGACACGGTGTGCGGCAGGGGCGTCTATTGGTCACGAACAACGGGTGTTCCTAGCGGTGCCCGCAATGTGCGACCGATGGATGCGAACGCTGCACATCGCACCCTGATGAGGCGATCCATGCCACGCTGGGCGCATGGCCGCACTACTCCCCGAACGGCGCGATCTCGTGCTGGCATTGCTCAGCATGTCCACAGAGCGGGAGCACGTCATGGCGGCACTCGGTGCGTTCCCGTGGGACTCGGTCGACTCCGTCGAATTCGAGCCATCCATGCTCCGCACAGCGCTCGAACAAACTCTCGTCGGCATGTACTCGGTCGAGGACTTGGTTCAATGGGCCGAGGCCATCGAGGTTCGCGAGGACATCGAGATGACGGATGCCCGGGTGCGCGGGATTATCCACGTGCTCGCGAATCCGACCATGGAGGGGCCGACCAACGCCACTCGGTTGCGCGCCTGGATCGCGGAGCTTGACACTGGCAACCCCGACTAGCGTGGAGGCATGACCCAACCGTTCGGCCGCCGCCTGCTCGACTCCGCT